>PJTO01000082.1_pt1 | contig 140771 bp, 145 predicted proteins | sample 1512101 | NCBI WGS metagenome assembly PJTO01 (sample SAMN08177690, study PRJNA422409) | Soil metagenome, whole genome shotgun sequencing project. | reverse complement strand
GTAACGACTATCTACTGCAACTCCGAGCCCTGAAGCCCCGGGTGCAGGCGCCGTCGCCCACATGTCCCTTCATCTAAAACCTACAATGTCAAAGATCCGGTCCCTCTCGAGACCCGCCGAACAATAAAGCCGGACAACCAACGCTCCCCGCTTTCTTGCGATGGGGGAAACAAGCTGTCCGTCTCTCGTGGCGACCGCTCCGAAACCGTGTGGTCCGCTGCGGTGAGAGGCCCTCTAAGCGGGGCTTATGATTCGGTCAACACGCTAATTTCAAAAAAACGACATTTTTCCAAAAACACACGGGTTTCCGGGCTTTCTGGAAAGCCCATTCCTCGATCCGCCCCGCCAGATGCGATTTGGGCCGGGGTGAAAAGGTTTCGCCCCGGCCAAAACGATGCTGATTCTGCTCGTGTTTCCGGTCAGAGACCCGGAACCAGATGCCAGGCCTTGGCGATACTGAAAGCACTCGTGGCAATCAGGACGAGCGCGACCGCGAAAAGCAGCACGCGCGGCGGCACCCGCTTCGCCAGCAAAGCCCCGAACGGTGCAGCGATCACGCCGCCCACGATCATCCCGATCGTCACCGCACTGAAGGCACTGAAGCCCAGCGCGCCGATGAACGAGATGGAGATCGAAAGCGACAGCAGGAACTCCGCCGTATTGACCGTGCCGATCACTTTGGCCGGGTCTCCGCCCTGCACCAGCAGGTTAGACGTCACGACTGGCCCCCAGCCGCCGCCGCCCGCCGCATCGAGGAAGCCGCCTGCCAGTGCCAGCGGCCGGGTCATGCGAGGGTCCTCGAAGCGGGGCTTCGACATGCGGATCGCCTTTACCAGCAGGTAGAAGCCGATGCCTGTCAGATAGAGCATGATATAAGGCCGCGCGAGCGAGCCATCGATGTTGGACAGCACATAAGCGCCTACCACGCCCCCCGCCACGCCGAAGGGGACGAGCCGTTTGAACAGCCCCCAGTCGACGTTGCGATGGACGATATGGCTCGCCCCCGAGGCCCCGGTCGTGAAGATCTCCACGAGATGGGTACTGGCCGAAGCCGCTGCCGGGGCGACGCCCAGGACGCTGACAAGCATCGTCTGGGAGATCACGCCGAAGGCCATGCCCAGGGCGCCGTCGATGACTTGCGCGGCAAATCCGACGGCGATGAAGGGCACCACGTCCCACACGCCTATTCCGAGATCGAACATGAGGTTGTCCTCCCTGTTCCAGGTATTACGGAGATCAGAAGCCGTACCGGACGGTCAGGCCCCAGGTACGCGGGTCGCCGGGAAGCCCTGCGATCAGGCCGGTGTTGCCGGGACCGACGAAGAGCTGGTCGAAGTAGTTCTGATCGAAAGCGTTGCGGACCCAGCCATAGATGTCAAACCCGTTGTCCGTCCGGAAGCCGAGACGGAAGTTCGACAGGCTGTAGCCGTCGATCCAGGTATAGGCCGAGGGCGAGGGGTTCGACGAGAAGTTCGAGCGATAGCTGCCGTCATAGCCGAAGTAGACCTCGCCCTCCTGGCCGAGCAGGGTCGCCGGCTGATTGACTTCCGCGCCGAAAGAGAACGACCACTTCGAGACGCCGGGCAGGCGCTGACCGGAGATGTTGCAGTTCGCCGGGCTGAGCGCTCCGGGAACCCCGGCGGCTCCGGGAGTCTGCGTGCCGGTGACGGTGGTGCCGCCCGAAAGCTCCGGCGGGCACGGCGCGTCGACGAAGCGGCGGTAGGTCGCATCGGTGTAGGCGCCGTTGACATAAGCGTTGAAGCGTTCGCTGGGCCGGATCGAGAAGTCTGCCTCCACGCCCTGCGACCGCACCGCGCCGGCATTGGCGAGGTAACCGCGCAGCACGCCGAACTGGCCGTTGTTCACATTGGCCTGGTAGTTCTTGATGTCGGTGCGGAAGATCGAGAGGTTGAGTGTGGCCTTGCGGTCCCAGAACTGCGACTTGATGCCCAGCTCGTAATGGTTGACGTCTTCCGGCTTGACCGTGGCGGCGGCCAGGATCGGGTTGTTCTGGGTGTCGGTGGGCACGCCGTTCTGGTTGATGCCGCCCGATTTGAAGGACTTGGCGTAAGTCCCATAGACCAGCACGTCCGGCGCGACCTTGTAGCTCGCGGTGAAATCGTAGCTGAAGTTCCAGTCGCTGAACTCGGGCGAGATTTCCTGCGGGGTGAAGATCGCCAGCTGCGCGGTCTTGATCGCGCTCGTCGGACCGGTGGTGAGCACCGGGTTACCCGCCCCGTCGAACACGCGGCGCTGGTAGTAGCCTTCCTTCTTGTCGTAGTTCAGGCGCACGCCCGGCTGGACCGTCAGTTCGGGCGTGATGTGCCAGCTCAGCTGGCCGAACAGCGCCGCGCTGGTGTTCTTCAGGTACTGCGTATTGTAGGCGACGAGGCCGTTGAGCACCGCAGGATTGTTCGACAGGGCATTCGACGGCGCGATATTCCAGCGGCTGGAAGCGGTGCCGTGCGCCTCGGTCCCCTGGGTGTCGATCCGCTGGTAGAAGCCGAAAGCGCCGACCACGAAATCGATCTTGTCGCTGCTGTAGTTGTAGCGCAGCTCCTGCGTGTACTGGTCCTGCTGCGAGGGGTTCTGCGACAGGGCTACGATCGGCAGGCCGGTGAAGTCACGGTCGTTCGAGGGATCCCAGTCCCAGAAGCGCCAGGCGGAAATCGAGGTCAGCGTGCCCTGGCCCAGATCCCACTTCACGCGCAGCGAGGCGCCGCCGATCTTGTTCTTGGCGCGCAGGTCGGTGTCGAGGTCGGTCAGGCGGTCGAACGCGTTGCGGCTCGGCGGGGCATAGCCCAGCGCGGCGGACAGCGCTTCGAACTGGCGGTTGAGCGCACGCTGGGTCAGGCCGGTGCGGACATAGACCGAGCCGCAGCAATTGGCATCTTGCGCGCTGAAGTCGCCCGCGAGCGTGACTTCCAGATCGTCCGTCGGCTTCCAAAGCAGCTGGCCGCGCAGGCCCAGGTTATCCTGCCCCTGGATGTGCTCACCGGTAACGACATTGTAGATCGACCCTTTGCGGCTGGTCGACGAGATTGCGAGGCGCGCAGCCAGCTTGTCGGTCAGCGGACCGGATACGGCGGCCTTGGCCTGCTTGAAGTTGTAGTTGCCGATCGAGACTTCGGCCTTGCCCTCGAAGTCGAAAGTCGGCTGGTTGGTCGTGATGTTTATCGCACCGGCGGTGGTGTTCTTGCCGTAGAGCGTGCCCTGCGGGCCGCGCAGGACCTCGATCTGGGCGACATCCAGGAAGTCGAACGTGGCCGAGGCGACGCGCGAGTTGTAGACGTCGTCGACGTAGATGCCGACGCCCTGCTCGATACCGTCATTGGTCAGGCCGAACGGCACGCCGAGGCCGCGAATGTTGACCGCAGTGTTGCGCGGGTTCGACGAATAGAACTGCAAGGTCGGTGTCAGCTGCTGCAGGCGGCCGACGTTGAACGAGCCGGTGGAATCGATGTGCTCCCCGCCCACCACCGAAATCGCCAGCGGCACATCCTGGCTCGATTCCTGACGGCGGCGCGCGGTCACGAAGATTTCGCCGCCCCGATCGTGGGCACCGGTACCGACCGAGGTCGGCGGCACTTCATCGTCGCCGCTGGCAGCGGCAGCGGTTCCGGCAGCGCTCGCAGCAGCGGTGGGCGCTGCGACGTCCTCTCTTGCCCCATTTTCCTTGGCCAAGGCCGGAGTTCCGGCCAGCATCAGCGTAAACGACAGGCAGGCGAGCGGAAGCGGGGCCGGCAGCGGCCCGCAAAAGATCTTTCTCATGTGATCCCCCTTGATGGTATGTCGAAGGGCCTCACATCCGGTGGTCCGGTCTGCGCGGCAGAGTGCGGTTCGTCGGTGGCGCGCCTTACGAGGCGAAGCGCCGCCGTTCGGTGATGTCGAGCTGAACCAGCTTCCCATCGTGGACTGTCAGCTGGATGACGCCGTAGCGCATCTGGTCCAGAGCATCGGCGACAACCTGAAGCGGTGCCGCCTTGGGATTGCTTGCGGACTCCTTGGCCAGGTGCAGTCCCGTTCGCTGGTTGTCCGATGACGGTTGAGACATTGCGAATCTTCCTCCGAGCGCGCGGCTTTTTCGCCGCCATTCGCACTCGTATTCTCAACTTAAAAAGTTGACAATATCCCTAGCCGAAAGTTTCTCGTTTCCACGCCAAAGCAAAATCTTTTTACGCCGAAGCGATATCGCGCTGCCCCGTTTGATCCGGGTGGCAAATTCGAGGGATTGCGGGTCGTCCTGCGCAAACGCGCGTGGAAATTGTCTATTTTTATGAAAAGCTTGGGTGGCAAGAACGACTGCCGGCGGTTGTCGGACCGCCGCTCAATCCTCGCTGTCGACCTGTGCCGGAACGAGTTCGATCCGATCCGACAGGCGTACTCCATCGAGCAGCTCCGCCGTGCGATCGCGCACTTCGAGCATCAGCGCCCGGGTGCGACAATTTTCTTCCTCGAGGCAGTTCTTGCACTTCTCGTGCGCGAAACGGCTGGCACAGGGGACCAGCGCGAGCGACCCACGCATCAGGCGGATTAGGTCGCCATATGTGATGTCGATCGGGGAGACCGCCAGCCGATAGCCGCCGTCCTTTCCGCGCTGCGAATCGACGATGCCAAAGCGGCTAAGTTCCGACAGGATCGTGGTCAGGAACTTGGCGGGAATGTTCTGTGCTTCCGCGATCTGCGCAAGCTGGATTGGACCCTGCCCATAGTTGTCGGCAAGATGCTGCATGGCGCGGATGGCGTAGCGGGTTTTCTGCGAAAGCACGCATCCGTCATGCCGCAGCACGAGCGCCGATGGCAAGGCCGCCGCGCGGGGATTTCACAGATTGTCAGTCTCTTCGGTTGACAACTTGAAGCCCCGCCGGACGCAGCCCCGATGGCGGAAATTGTCCGCCTCCCCTTGGCGGCTTGACGCACGAAGCCCTTGGCCGTCGCTTTTCGCAGTGCAAAAGATCGATGCCCTCCCCACATGGCCCGGCAGCGCCGCGCAGACTTCACAAAAACCGGGGTTTTCCATCCCCCCGCCCGCTCGCCGGGGTCCACCGATCAAGTACTTATTCGCAAATGCACAAGACCCGGCACCCACCCCGCGCCAGATTTTGCCGCAAGCGGCCACTTCCATCAACGAGCCGCGCAACCGGGAATCGGTCTGACTTTGTTCGGGGAAATACCATGATCAGCAAGTCACGAATCGCCTACGCGCTCGCTTCGAGCGTCTCGCTTCTCGCGTTCGCATCTGGCACTGCGCATGCGGAAGACGCCGATGCCGCCGCGGCAACCGCGGCCGCCGCTCCCGCGGAAGGCCTTACCGATATCGTCGTCACGGCCGAGCGCCGCGACGTCAGCCTCCAGCAGGCCCCGCTCTCGGTCAGCGCGATCACCGCCGAGACGCTGAAGGCCGCGAACATCAACGACATCACCGGCCTCAACGGCACGGTTCCCGGCCTGGTCGTCGCCAAGAGCGGCGGCGGCGAGCGCATCATCACCATTCGCGGCATCGGTTCGGAAACCCCGGAGAACACCAATACCCAGCCGGGCGTCTCCTACCACATCGACGGCGTCTATATCTTCAACTCGATCGCCGCGAGCGCGGCCTTCATCGACGTGGCGCAAGTGGAAGTGCTGCGCGGGCCGCAGGGCACCCTGTTCGGCCAGGGGTCGACCGGCGGCACCATCAACGTCGTCTCGATCGAGCCGAGCACCGAAAGCGTCAGCGGCAACATCAACGCGGGCTACGGCAACTATAACTACATGGAAGGCTCGGGCGCGCTGAACGTGCCGCTTTCCGATACCCTGGCGGTACGCGGCGCCTTCCAGTTCACCAAGCACGACGGCTATGCCCACGCCACCGAAGTGCCCGGCTTCGCCAAGTACGACCTCGACGACCAGGACGAGACCGGCTGGCGCCTCGGCGCCAAGTGGCAGCCCGCCTCCAACTTCTCGATCGTGCTGAACACCGTGCAGTTCACCAGCAACACCAACGGCCCGGCGCAGAAGAACATCCTCGATCCGAACCCGGATCCGCGCGAGCTGACCCAGGACTATCCCGGCCGCTCGGTGGTGAAGACCCAGCTCTACACCGGCGTCATGAAGTGGGAGACGCCTTTCGCCACGATCAAGTCGATCACCGGCTACCAGAAGCTCCATTCGGAGCAGGCCTGGGATTCGGACGGTCTCGACACCGAGCTGTTCTTCCAGAACACCTACAACCCGGTCAGCTTCACCGGCGTCGCCTACGACCACGTGCCGCTGTGGGAATCCGACACCAAGAGCTGGAGCCAGGAAATCAACCTGACCTCCAACGGCAGCGGGCCGTTCAACTGGGTGCTCGGCGGCGTCTACCTGCACTCCAAGAACAGCCAGTACATCAACGAGTACCGCGGCTCGACCGGCGACATCCTTTCCCCGGCGCTGCCCACCAGCACGGCCTGGGACGATCCGGCGATCGAGAACCTCACTTACGCCGAGCTGTCCTCGATCAAGCGCGACCTTTACGCCTTCTTCGCGCAGGGCACCTACGATCTCACCAGCCAGCTCAAGCTGACCGCCGGCGTGCGTTACAATCACGACAAGGCCACCGGCATGTTCGACAGCATGTCCGGCGGCACTTCCAGCCAGACCTCGGGCGCCTACCTCCAGCCCTCCTCCACGGGCGGGCGCAAGGGCGATGCCTGGACGGGCAAGGTCGCGCTCGATTACCAGATCACGCCCAGCAACATGGTCTATGCAAGCTGGACGCGCGGCTTCAAGCCCGGCGGCATCAACAGCTCGGCTTCCGCGGGCAACAGCTATTCGATCCTGCCGACTTACAAGCAGGAAACGGTCGATTCCTTCGAGATCGGCACCAAGAACCGCTTCCTGGGCGACACGCTCCAGATCAATGGTTCGGCCTTCCTCTACAACTACAAGAACATGCAGTTCCTGGAGGAAGACCCTATCCTCTACGGCGAGGGCATCAGCAACGCCCCCAAGGCGCGGGTCTACGGCCTCGAACTCGAAGGCTCGTACATCCCGACCGAAGGCCTGCGCTTCGACGCCTCGATGTCGTACCTGGAAGGCGAGTTCACCTCGCACTACCTTGCGCTCGACCCCACCAACGCGGCCAATGCCCAGAATGCGGCGGGCTATCCCGACTACCTGTTCTGGACGAACTTCTTCCCCGCCGTGCTCGCCCGCGACGCTGCCCGCCAGGACATCAAGGGCAACCGCGTTCCCAAGCTGCCGCGCTGGCAGGGTAACATTGCGGCCACCTGGAACGGCAAGGTCGGCCCCGGCGAACTGACCGCCCGCGCCCAGCTGATCTATCGCGGCAAGTACCAGTACCGGCTGTTCAACGAAGGCGGCGTCGACCTCACGCCCTCGTACACCCAGGTCAACGCGATGCTGAAGTACGAGCCGGAAGGCACCAATACCAACGTGACCCTGCGCGTCATCAACCTGTTCGACAAGAACGGCATCAACTCGCGCTTCTCGGACCCCTACGGCAGCGCCCAGGTGATGGACACCTACATCCCGCCGCGCCAGGTGATCCTCTCGGTAGGGTACAAGTTCTAAGGATTGCCGGCAGATCGCAAAGTACCGGAGCGCGGCAGTTCAGGCTGCCGCGCTCCTTTTCTTTCCGGTAGCCAAGATTCGCTCGTCTTGTCCCGCCGCGCCGATCAACTATCTAGGCGCAGATCATCAAGAGTGTGCAGCCGCAGCATGAGAGCCTGCACGGCGTGTCAGTCCGGCGATTCCATCCCGGACGGAACCCGCAGGAGTCGCAATGCCGCGCAGTGTCCTCGTCCTATTCGCCGCCTCGCTGGGCTTCTTCTTCGTGACGGCGACGACGTTCACCTCGCTGGGCTACGTGCTCTACACCATGGTGGCGCAGCTCGGCTGGTCGAAAGCCGCGGCCGGACTCAGCTTCTCGCTGCTCGGTCTCGCCTGCGGCCTCGCCAGTCCGCTGCCGCCGCTGTTGATGAAATCGATCGGCACCCGGCTGACGATGTTCGCGGGCTGCCTCGTGCTCGCCGCCGGGTTCTTCATCGCCTCGCAGATCGAGCACCTGACCCTGTTCTTCGTGGCGACGACCCTGATGGGCATCGGCTTCTCGCTGATCGCCCCCTCGCCCGCCGTCTACCTGCTGGCGACGTGGTTCCCGCGTACTTCGGCGCGGATGATCGGCTTCTACTTCATGGCCGGCGCGGCGGGCGGCATTGCCGGGCCGCTGATCGTTGGCGCCATCGTCGGCATGACCGGCGACTGGCGCCTGCACTGGCTGGTCATGGCGGTCAGCGCCGTCGTGCTCGGCCTGATCTGCCTCGTCTGCATCCGCGACGCCGTGAAGGTGGAAAGCGTGGAGCAGGTGAAGGGAGCGGGCCATGAGCAGGATGCCCCCGCCGAAAAGAGCCTCTGGACCGTGCGCCAGGCGCTGATGACGCCGAGCTTCCTGATCCTCGCCCTCGTCATGACCGTGGTGCAGACCGCCGTGACCTCCGCCCACTCGATCCTCGTCGCCCATATCGCCAATCTCGGCGAAGGCGCGGCACCCGGCGCCATCGCCATGAGCCTGCTGGCCTTCGCGGGCACCGGTGCCAAGGGCCTGACCGGCACACTGTGCGAGCGCATCGATCCGCGCCGCATCCTCATTGCCGGTCTGGCCTTGCAGGCTCTGGCCATGGCGCTGCTGTGGTCGACCTCGATCGTACTGGTCGCGACGGCAGCCGCGACGCTGTTCGGCCTCGGCTGGGGCATGGCCTGGCTTTCCGCCCATATCCTGTTGCTGCGCTACTTCGGCGCGGGCATCGCCGGCGACATGACCGCGATGGCGACCACCGCCACGACTTTCGCGGTACTCGGCCCAATCCTGGCGGGGCGGATCGCCGACGTGACCGGCGGCTATTCGCTCGCCATCCTGATCTTCGCGCTGCTGCTGGCCGCCTCCACGATCGTCGCCGTGCTGTTCCTGCGCGCGCCTGCCGCCCGCCCGGTGAAGGAAACGGACGTCATCGCAGAGGGTGAACTCGTCCCTGCCGAATAAATCGCCGTTCAAATCGAAAAGGCCCCGGCGCACGAAAGCTGCTCCGGGGCCTTTCCGCGTCCGGGCCATCTGCCAAAAGTCACTGCGCCCAGTGCAAAGCCCTGCCCGATGGTCCCCGCTATTCAGGGATAGTTGCGGGAGGACGCATGGACGTTCTCCCCGGTCTCACCGATACGGGGATCAGGCAGGAATGACTCTACTCAACGACCAGTTCTTCGACAGCCTGGGCAGTTCCATCCTGGACACGCTCGAAGCCGACACGCTGCCCCCGGCCTGTTACACCGACGAGGATTTCCACCACTTCGAGAAGGCCGCGCTGTTCGAGCACGAATGGCTCTGCGTCGGCCGCGCCGAGTGGCTGGAAAACCCCGGCGACTTCTTCACCGTGACCCGCGCCGACGAGCCGATCATCGTCACCAAGACCCGCGACGGCACGGTGAAGGCGCTCTCGGCGGTCTGCCAGCACCGCGCCATGCTGGTGGCGGAAGGCCACGGCAATGCCCGCGCCTTCGTCTGCCCGTACCATCACTGGACCTATGATCTCGACGGTACCCTCGTCGGCGCCCCGGCGATGAACCGTACCTGCAATTTCGACAAGAAGGCCGCCAGCCTGCCCGAGATCCGCCACGAGATCTGGCACGGCTTCGTCTTCATCAACCTCGATCCCGAAGCCGAACCGCTGACTCCGCGCCTTTCCGGCCTTGAGGAGGTCGTCGCCAACTACGACTTCGCAAACCTGCGCGGCCCCCGTCCCGAGGAAGCCACCGTGTTTCCGTGGAACTGGAAGGTCATGCTGGAGAACAACAACGACGGCTATCACGCCAGCCGCCTCCACGCCGGGCCGCTGCACGACTTCATCCCCAGCGGCCTCGCCAGCTTTCCCGAAGTTCCCGAGGATTCGGCGGGCTATTACCGGCTCAACGGCACGCTCCACAAGAACGCCGCCTTCAACGCCACGCAGAAGTCGGTCTTCCCGGTGTTCCCCAAGCTTACCGAGGAAGAGCAGAACCGCCTGCTCTTCGTAAACCTGCCGCCCAGCCTCTCGCTGGTCGTGCTCAACGATACCGTGCTCTACCTCATCATGGACCCGCGCTCGGCCCAGTCGCACGCGCTGACGATCGGCACGCTGATGGTGCCAGAGGCGATGGACGACCCGCTGTTCGAGCTGAAGATGAAGATGAACGACACGGCGGTCGAAGAAATCGTCAGCCAGGACTTCCATGTCGACGAACTCGTCCAGCAGGGCCTGCGCTCGAAGTTCGCGCCGCGCGGACGCTATTCCTGGCAGGAGGGCGCCCAGCGCCTGCTCAACGTCTGGCTGGTCGAGCGCTATCGCCGCGAATGGGACCGCCGCCGCGGACCTTCTGCGCCGGTCACCCGTCTGCGCGCCTGATTCACCGGGTTTTACCGTCACCTATTCCCGACGGTCTGCGGCGTCCGGTCTCGTACCGGGCGCCGCCTTTTCTTTAGCGGCGCGAGGAATCAACGATTCGTGCGCGTCATGGCGAGCGCCCAAGAACGGTCCAGCTAGGCCAGTCCCCAGACCAACGGGAGCAAGCCTCAATGACCAACACCCTCATCTTCGTCGATTTCGCCACCGACGATCCCGCCAAGGCCGGAGAGTTCTACGCCGAAGTCTTCGGCTGGGAGAACGATGCCCGCCCGCACGGCATCTATCACCGCATGGTCCCCGGCGGCTTCTTCCAGCACAAGGACGGGTCGGACAGCCAGATCGGCAACCTCCACCTCGGCGTGTTCGACGCGAACAACGCCCGCCCGCACCCCAACCCCGAGGGCGTCGAACCGCGCGCTCTCGCCACCGAAGGCCGCAAGGCGCGCATCTGGGTGCTGATCGGCGACGACGACAACGAGGACCGCATCCTTTCCACCGCCGAGAAGCTGGGCGGCAAGGTGCTCTGGCGCAATCACTACTGGAAAGAGTTCAACGGCTACAACCACGCCTTCGCCGATCCCTGGGGCAACGAGATAATCCTCTGGGGCAAGGCCGGCGAGAATCCCGAGATTCCGGCCGACTACACCCGCGAGTAGCAGCGGTTTTCCCGGCGGCACGACAAGTTCTTGTGCGCGCCGCCGCAAGACCGCCCCGCCCCCCACTCCATAGCCTGCAACCATCGAACCTGAACCCGGAGCCAGACCCACAATGAGCCGTCTCCCCATCGTTTTCTTCGGCCATGGCAGCCCGATGGTGGCGCTGGAAAAGAGCGCCGTGACGCGCACCTGGAACCAGATCGCCGAAGGAATCGGCAAGCCCCGCGCGATCCTGTGCATCTCGGCCCACTGGCAGACGCGCGGCACCGCCGTCACCGCCATGGCCCAGCCGCGCACGATCCACGATTTCGGCGCTTTCCCTCAGGCCCTGTTCGACGTGCAGTACCCCGCCCCCGGCGATCCGGAACTGGCCGCGCGGGTGCGCGAACTGCTGGCGCCGATGCCGGTGACGATGGACGCCAACTGGGGTCTCGACCACGGCACCTGGTCGGTGCTGGTCCATGCCTATCCCGAGGCGGACGTGCCGGTGATCCAGCTCGGCATGGACCTTGGCAAGAGCGCGGCGGAGCACTGGCTGGTCGGCCGCATGCTGCGCCCGCTGCGCGACGAGGGCGTGCTGATCATGGGCACCGGCAATATCGTGCACAATCTGCCCGCCATGGACTGGGCCAACCCCGCCGCCGATCCCTATCCCTGGGCCGAGCGGTTCAACTCCACCATGTGCAAGGCGATCGCCTCCGACGATCCCCAGACGGTGATCGACTACGAAGCGCTGGGCGATGCCGCCCGGCTCTCGGTGCCGAGTTCCGACCATTTCCTGCCGCTACTCTACGTCCTGGGCGCCCGCCACGAGGACGAGACCGCGACTTTCGAACCCGACTTCATCCAGCACAAGTCGCTCAGCATGACGAGCGTGCGGATCGGCGCCGCTTAAATCCGCGCGCCCTGACCTCTTTCCTTCCCAACAGGAGTTCCGATGGCACTGATCAGCCTTAAGCCCGAACCAGCCAGAGAGGCCGCACTCCAGCCGACCGCCCTGCACCACCTTCGGGCCACGCCGGAAACGGTGCACTGGGGCTACTTCTCGCCCGAGATCAAACCCGCGCTTTACGTGAAGAGCGGCGACCTGATCCAGGCGCAGGCCGTGACCCATCATGCGGGCGACGATCCGGACCTGATGTTCGACGACGACATCCGCCGCATCTTCACCGAGATCGATCCCGCCACCCGCGCGCCCGGCTGCCACATCATGACCGGCCCGATCTTCGTCGAGGGCGCGGAACCCGGCGACATGCTGGAAGTGCGCTATCTCTCGATGCGCCCGCGCTTCAACTACGGCTCCAACCTCGCCGCCAACTGGGGCCATCTCTACGAGGAATTCGGCCAGACAGAGCGTGTCACGATCTACAAGATCGATCCCAACGCCAATACCGCGAGCGCGCTCTACGCCTATGACGTGGACGAAAAGTACGTCGTCCCCGGCCGCATCACCCATTGCCCGGAATGCGACCGCTCCACCGCGCTGCCCGGCATCACCATCCCGGCCCGTCCGCACCTCGGCACCGCGGGCGTCGCGCCCGCCGTCAACGAGGCGGTGAGCACGATTCCCCCCGGTCTCCACGGCGGCAATATCGACAACTGGCGCATCGGCGCGGGTGCGACGATGTATTACCCGGTGCAGGTCAAGGGCGGCCTGTTCTCGATCGGCGACCCCCACATCAGCCAGGGCGACGGCGAGATCAGCGGCACTGCCATCGAATCCTCGCTCGACGTGCTGTTCCAGATCGTGCTGCGCAAGGACTTCCAGTTCCCCTCTCCCCTGCTGGAGACGCCGGATTGCTGGATCGTCCACGGCTTCGGCGAGAATCTGGACAAGGCGATGAAGTCCGCCTCGATCGATATGCTCCACCTCCTCACCGAGCATCAGGGCCTGTCGCGCAACGACGGCTATTCGCTGATGAGCGTCGCCGCCGACTTCGGCGTGACCCAGGTGGTCGACGGCACCCAGGGAATCCACTGCCGCATCGAACGCCGCATCTTCCCCGAAAAGGGCAGCGTGCGCGATCCCGAGTAAAACCGAACGCACCGGACGCGAGAGCCCTCACTTTGCGTCCGGTGCGTGCCCATGAAGAAAACCGGAGCCCGACAATGGGTTATGAACTGATCGATGTCCGCCCCCTGACCAAGCGCATCGGCGCGGAAATCTTCGGGGTCGACTTGCGCCAGCCGCTCGGCAACCAGGCCTTCGCGGAGATCCACGACGCGCTGATGAAGCACCAGGTCGTGTTCTTCCGCGATCAGGACATCGATCACGAGGCGCACAAGGCGCTGGGCCGCGCCTTCGGGCAGCTTGCGATCCATTCCGGCGTCGCGGGCCTGCCCGACCATCCCGAAGTCGTCGCGATTCACGCCGACGAGAATTCGAAATTCGTCGCTGGCGAGAACTGGCATTCGGACCTTTCCGCCGATGCCGAGCCGCCGATGGGTTCGATCCTGCACATCCACACCTTGCCTGAAGAAGGCGGCGATACGCTCTTCGCCAGCATGTATGCGGCCTACGAGGCGCTGTCTCCGGCGATGAAAGCCTTCCTCGATCCGCTGACCGCCGTTCACGACGCCAACCACGTCTACAAGGCGATCTTCCCGGATTCGACCAAGACCTATCCCTGCAATTCGCACCCGGTGATCCGCACCCATCCGGTGACGGGCCGCAAGCTGCTCTTCGTGAACTCTTCCTACACCACGAAGATCAACGAGCTGTCCGGCCCCGAGAGCAAGGCCGTCCTCGATTTCCTGTTCGACCATGTGAAGGACGCGAACTTCCACGTCCGCTTCCGCTGGCAGAAGAATTCGGTGGCGTTCTGGGACAACCGCTGCACCCAGCACTTCGCGGTCTGGGACTACTTCCCCGAAGTCCGCTCCGGCTTCCGCGTGACCGTTGCGGGTGACCGGCCATTCTGACTCCTCGCATGAAACTGCACCTGCTGCTCGCCGCCCCGACGCTGGCATTCGCCCCGCCCGCGTTCGCCGCTTCCCCCGCCGCAGCGCTGAAAGGCGAACTCGACGCCATGGTCGCGGCAGGGGAACTACCGCAAGCGCTGGTGCTGATCGAGCAGCACGGCAAGCCGCTGGTCGAAATCGCCACCGGCTATGCCGACATCGAAAGCCATAAACCGATCGCCCGCGATGCGATCTTCCGGCTCTATTCGATGTCGAAGCCGATCACGTCGGTCGGCGTGCTGATGCTGGCCGAGCAGGGCAAGCTCGCGCTCACCGATCCGGTGGGCCGATATTTGCCGGAACTGGCCGACCTGCGGGTCTGGGACGGGAGCGCGGAAGCGAACACGGTTGCGGCAGCGCGTCCGGTCACCATCGAGGACCTGCTGCTCCACCGCTCCGGCCTCACTTACGAATTCATGGGCAATACCCCGGTCCAGCGCTGGTACCGCGACAATGGCGTGGCCCGCACGACCGCTGTCGCCAGCACGGACATGCCAATACCGCCAGCCGCAACGCTGGACGAACTCGTCGCCCGCCTTGGCAAGGCCCCGCTGCTGCACCAGCCGGGCGAGCGTTTCAGCTACGGCTTCTCCACCACCGTCCTCGGCGCGGTGATCGAGCGGGTTTCGGGCGAGAGCCTCGATCAGTTCCTCAAGACCCGCATCCTCGAACCGCTGGAGATGAAGGACACCACGTTCGTCGTCTGCGAGGCGCAGGCTCCCCGCCTCGTCACCGGCTATGCCGCCAGCGCCGGGGGCCTTAAGACGGTCGACCGCCCGGAAACGTCCGAATACCGCGATCCCGCCCGCCTGCGCGACGGCGGCGGTGCGCTGGCCGGAACGCTGGAGGACTATCGCCACTTTGCCGAAATGCTCGCCGGTCGCGGCGCATGGCACGGCAAGCGCCTGCTCAGGCCGGAAACCGTCGACGCAATGTTCACCCCGCGCCTGCGCACGGGCGGCGGCGAGCATCTCGATGCGCCGTTCGGCTACGGCCTCGCCATCGGCGATGCGGGCACCGAAGCGCGCGGCGGTCTCCCCGTGGGCGCGGGAAGTTGGTCCGGCTCGGCCAATACCTACTTCTTCGCGGACCCGGCGCATGACGTCGTGGCGATCCTGATGACCAACGAACTCACCCCCGGCGCCTTCGAAGCCCGCACCTGGAAACTGCGCGAGGCGCTGGACCGGGCGGCCCTGGCAGTGGTTAAGCGCTGAAATAACAAATAACAGGCGGAAACTGGTCGCTCGGCGGATTTGCCGTATAGTGCCAGGATGAGCGACCAACCTTCCGCCGCCCATCCCTCCCATCCGGGCCAAAACCCGGCCCAGAGCCCGATCAGGCCCGCCACGTTCCCCTGCTTCGCCCTCGCGCCCTGGACGATCGCGGTGCCATTCCTCGCCCTCGCCGCCATCGCGCTCGGCAAGCCCGGTTCGATCCCGATGGCGGTGCTGATCGCGGTGGTGCTGGGCGCGGCGATCATGGCGGCGGTCTATCATGCCGAAGTCATCGCCCACCGGGTCGGCGAGCCGTTCGGAACGCTGATCCTGGCTTTCGCGGTGACGGTGATCGAAACCTCGCTGATCGTCTCGATCATGCTGAGCGAGGGCGTCGGCGCACAGGCGCTGGCGCGGGACACGGTGTTCGCGGCGGTGATGATCACCATCAACGGCATCGTCGGCGTTTGCCTGCTATTGGGCGGCGGACGACATCACGAGCAGGGCTATACCCAGTCCGGCGTCAACCACGGGCTGGCGATCCTGGCGACCCTGTCGATCCTCACGCTCGTCCTGCCCAATTTCACGACGAGCCAGACGGGGCCGTTCTACAACGACAAGCAGCTGATCTTCGTCGCCGTGGACGCGCTGATGCTCTACGCGACATTCGTCGTCGCCCAGACCATCCGCCACCGCGACCACTTCCTCTATCCCGAGGAAAACGACGGCAGCCACGAGACGGTCCCCGCAGCCAAGGCCATTGCCGCGGGAGTCATGCTGCTGGTGGCGCTGGTGGCCGTGGTCATGCTGGCCAAGGCACTTTCGCCCTCGATCGAGGCGGGCGTAGCCGCGATCGGCGCGCCGCCGGCCACGGTCGGCATCATCATCGCCGCGCTGGTGCTGGCGCCGGAAAGCCTCGCCGCCCTTGGCGCCGCCCGCGCCAACCGGGTGCAAACCAGCCTCAACCTCGCGATCGGCTCGGCCCTCGCGACGATCGGCCTCACGATCCCGGCAGTGGCGATCGCCTCGCTGTGGATGGGGCTGGACCTCGAACTCGGCCTGTCGCTGAAATCGATCGCGCTGCTCGGCCTGACCCTGCTGGTGGCGACGATGACCCTGAGCACCGGACGAACCACGCTCGTGCAGGGCATGGTCCATCTGGTGATCTTCTCGACCTACCTGTTCACGACGCTGGTGCCTTGAGGGCCTGCATCGCGCGATACCTTGCGTGAGAAAACGATACCTCGCGTGAAAAGCCGACGTCATCCTGAACTTGTTTCAGGATCCATTTCGCCGATCAGGCCGATGGTCTCGGCTGCACGATGGATCCTGAAACAAGTTCAGGATGACGCTGTGTAATGGGCGAGCGAGCCGGTGAACTGCCCCCCCGCCCCCTCAATTCCGGTAGAGCGCGTCCAGCCGCTCGCCGTAGCGTTCTTTCAGCTTGTGACGGCGAATCTTGAGGCTGGGGGTCATTTCCTCGTTCTCGATCCCGAAAGGCTCGTCGGCGAATGTATACTGACGGACCTTCTCGATCACCGAGAGATCGGCGTTCACCCGGTCGATCGCGCTGCGAATCTCCGCGCGGAAGGCGGGGAGACCCTGAAGCGCCTTGAAATCGAACTTCTCGCCATTGGCCTTGGCCCATTCCAGCGCCCAGTCGGCATCTGGAACGATCAGGCCGACGATGTAGGGGCGGCGGTCGCCGAGCACCATGGCCTGTGCGATCTCCGGCTGGAGCGTCAGCATCGATTCGACCTTCTGCGGAGAGACGTTGTCGCCCTTGTCGTTGACAATCATGTCCTTCTTGCGGTCGGTGATCCTGATCCGTCCGCAATCGTCGATATGGCCGACGTCGCCGGTATGGAGCCAGCCGTCCTTGAGCACTGCCTCGGTGGCGGCGCCGTTCTGCCAATAGGCCTCCATCACCAGTTCGCCGCGCACCAGTATTTCCCCGTCCTCGGCGATCCGCACCTCGACCCCGCGCAGCGGCGGGCCGACGGTGTCATGCCTGATTCCGGCGGCGGGGCGGTTGCAGCTGATGACCGGCCCGGCTTCGGTCTGGCCGTAGCCCTGCAGGAGGGTCAGCCCCATCGCATCGAAGAACGCGCCGATCTCGGGATTGAGCGGTGCCCCGCCCGAGACGAGCGCCTTGATCCGGCCACCAAACTTGGCGCGCACTTTGGGACGCAGCGTCCGCTCGATCACCATGTCGAGTGGGTAGTCCAGCAAGCGGCGGCGCCCGGCCTGTTCGCGCCCGGCAATGCCCAGCGCCAGTTCCATCAGCCGCGCGGGGATCGCGCCCTGCTTCTCGATCTGCTTCATGATGCGTGTGCGCAGCACTTCGAACAGGCGCGGGACGACGACCATGATCGTCGGGCGCACTTCCTCGATATTGGAGGCGAGCTTGTCGAGGCCCTCGGAATAGTAGATCTGTCCGCCCATCGCGATCGGCAGGAACTGGCCGCCAGTATGCTCGTAGGCATGGCTGAGCGGCAGGAACGAAAGGAAGATCTCGCCCTCGTCGCAGCCGAAATCGTCGAAGATGATCTGCGCGCAGCCGGCGACATTGGTCAGGATCATGCCGTGGTGTTGCCGCACCCCGCGCGGGGCGCCGCCGGTGCCGCTGGTATAGATGATGCAGGCGAGATCGCGGCGCGTGAACGTCGCTGCCCTTGCGTCCACTTCCGCCCGCGCCGCCTTGGCATCGCCTTCGAGCAGCGTGGCCCAGTCATGCACTTCATAGGCGCCGCCCTGCATCGGCGGCAGCGTCTCCATGCCGACGACGTGGCGGCAGAGGTCGGTTTGGACGATCGCCGGAAGCAGCGCCTTGCCCAGCTTCCCGGTGGAGACGATCGCCGCCCGCGCGCCGGAATTCTCCAGGATGTGGACGTGGTCGCGCGTCGTATTGGTGGTGTAAGCAGGCACGGTGACGCAGCCCGCCGCCATGATCGCGAGATCGGCGAGGCACCATTCCGGCCGGTTTTCCGACACCACCATGACCCGATCGCCCGGCTGCAGCCCCATGCGCCGCAGCGACGCCGCGATCAGGCCGACCCGGCGCGCCGCTTCCGCCCAACTCGTGGAATGCCACTTACCGTCCCGCTTGGCCCAGAGCATCGGCGAATTGCCGAGCCTGTCTGCCTGCGTGAGGAACAGCGATACCAGGTTGGTGCACTTGTCGAAGTCGCCAAGATCCATGCCGGGCTCGTCCTCTCTTGCCATGCGGAATTGTCCGTTCTGATCAACGTTTAGGCGCGTGCGGAGGTTGCGACAAGCAAAGCCGCATCCCCGCATGCCACTATAATGCCGGGATTTGACGTTATTCGGACCCGACCGCCTCGGCGATCGAGGCGAAGCCGTCGCGCTTCATCAAGGCTTCCAGCCCCTTGCAGAGCGCCCTGGCCATGCCAGGGCCTTCGTAAACCATGGCGCTGTAGACCTGCACCAGGCTGGCCCCGGCGCGGATGCGCGCCCAGGCATCCTCTGCGGTGGCGATACCGCCGACACCGATCAGCGGAACCGCAGCTCCGGTGGCCTTGCGGAAATCGCGCAGGCGCTGCTGGGCAAGATCGCGCAAGGGCGCGCCGGACAGGCCGCCGGTCTCGCCGCGATGGGCCGAGCGCAAGGCCGGGCGGGAAATCGTGGTGTTCGATACGATCAGCGCACCGAGGCGCTTCTCGATGGCGATGCGGGCGATGGCGTCGATATCGGCAGGTTCGAGATCCGGCGCGACCTTGAGGAAGACCGGCGGGCCATCCGTGCCGCAGACCTCGGCGCGGGCTTCCAGCACTGCGTCGAGCAGGCCGGTCAGCGCCGATTCGTCCTGAAGCGCGCGCAGGCCCGGGGTGTTCGGGCTGGAGATGTTGACCGCCAGATACGTCGCGAGCGGGGCCATCAGGCGCGCCATCGTGGCGTAATCGGCAATGCGGTCGTCGGCGTCCTTGTTGGCGCCGATATTGATGCCGACGACGCCCGGACGATCCTTGCGCGCCGTCAGTCCTGCCAGCGCGACCTGGCCGCCCTTGTTGTTGAAGCCCATGCGGTTGATCACCGCGCGGTCCTCGACCAGCCGGAACAGGCGCGGCTTGGGGTTTCCCGCCTGCGGCAGCGGCGTGATCGAGCCGACTTCGGCAAAGCCGAAGCCAAGGCCGAGCAGAGCGTCGGGAACCTCGCCGTCCTTGTCGAACCCGGCGGCCATGCCCACCGGATTGGGGAAGGCGATTCCCGCCACTTGCGTCGCCAGCGAGGCCGGGAACGCCGGGGCGCGGCTGGGTCCGGCCAGTTTCAGCGCCTTGAGCGCGAGGCTATGCGCCGATTCGGCGTCGAGTCGGAACAGGGCGGGTCTGATCAGGGAATAGAGCACGGACCCGCGCATAGACACCTCAGGGCTGTTGCTCAAATGCTTCTTATCGGGCGCGACGCGCGCAAAATCGCTTTTTCGGCGTCACCGCCGGGGCACGCGTGTCGCAATTATACAATAAATCGGCGGAGGGGCGGCATACACGGGACTTGCGACCCGAAGGGCTCGTAGCGGGATGCGCACGAGTTCTTTATTACCTAACGGCGGTTCCCGATTCCGATCGGGGGCCGCCTTCTTTTATCGGGAATCGCCTGAACGGCTCCGTAAGCAAGGAATTTGCAACAGGCCAATAGGTTTTGTCGCAAGAACCCCTGCGAAACGCCATTGAAACCGGAGGGGTCCTGCACTAGGTGGCACAAATCGGAAAGATTTGATCCACTTTAACCGCAAGAGACGCGAAAGCCGCAGATATGCGCCTGTCCAGCATGGCCGACTACGCCGTTGTCATCATGTCCGCCGCGACTCGGCATTCGGGCACTTGTGCGCATCATCCGCAGGATTCGCGGTTGAGCCGCATCTCGGCGGCGCAGCTTGCGGAAGATACCGGCCTTCCCGCACCCACGGTGCAGAAGCTGGTGAGCAAGCTGACCGCCGCGGGATTGCTGCAATCGACCCGCGGCGTGGGCGGAGGGCTGAAACTGGCCCGCGCCCCCGAAACGATTTCGATTGCGGATATCGTCGAGGCAGTGGAAGGGCCGATCGCGCTTACCGCCTGTCTCGAACAGGGCAAGCACGAATGTACGCTGGAAGGCGGATGCAGCGTGCGCCCGCACTGGCCGCAGGTAAACGCGGCCCTGCGCGGCGCATTGGCGCAAGTGGTCCTGACCCAGCTCGTCGAGGAAGTATGAATGACTGAGGAAACCTCCCCCGAGGGCACCATCGAGGTGCGCGAAGTCCATGGGGACGATCTGCGTCCGGCAGAGTCGGGCGAAGTGGAAGTGCGCGATCAGGCCGCGCGCGACGCCGCTGCGCGCGTCGCGGACTACGAGCACGGCTGGGTTGCCGACATCGAGCAGGAATACGGCCCCAAGGGCCTGTCCGAGGACACCATCCGCTTCATCTCGGCCAAGAAGGACGAGCCGGAATGGATGCTCGAATGGCGCCTCAAGGCCTATGCCCGCTGGCTGGAGATGACTCCGCCCGACTGGGCGAAGCTGAACGTGCCGCCGATCGACTATCAGGACGCCTACTACTGGGCCGCGCCCAAGAAGAAGCCTTCGCTCTCCAGCCTCGACGAGGTCGATCCCGAGATTCTCAAGGTCTACGAGAAGCTGGGCATTCCGCTGGAGGAGCAGAAAGTGCTCGCCGGTGTCGAAGGCGCGCGCAAGGTGGCCGTCGACGCGGTGTTCGACTCGGTTTCCGTCGCCACCACCTTCCGCAAGGAGCTGGAGCATGCGGGCGTGATCTTCCGCTCGATCTCCGAAGCCATCCGCGAATATCCCGAGCTGGTGAAGAAGTGGCTCGGCAAGGTCGTGCCGGTGCAGGACAACTACTTCGCGGCGTTGAACTGCGCGGTCTTTTCGGACGGCACTTTCGTCTACATCCCCGAGGGCGTGCGCTGCCCGATGGAGCTGAGCACCTATTTCCGCATCAACGCGGAGAACACCGGCCAGTTCGAACGCACCCTGATCGTCGCCGACAAGGGCGCCTACGTCTCCTACCTCGAAGGCTGCACCGCGCCGATGCGCGATGAGAACCAGCTTCACGCCGCCGTGGTCGAACTGGTCGCGCTGGAAGATGCCGAGATCAAGTACTCGACCGTGCAGAACTGGTACCCCGGCAACGCCGAGGGCAAGGGCGGCATCTACAACTTCGTGACCAAGCGCGGCCTCTGCCAGGGCGCCCGCTCGAAGATCTCGTGGACACAGGTGGAAACCGGCTCGGCGATCACCTGGAAGTACCCCTCCTGCGTCCTCAACGGCGAGGATTCGGTGGGCGAGTTCTACTCGGTGGCCGTCACCAACAATTACCAGCAGGCCGATACCGGCACCAAGATGATCCACAACGGCAAAGGTAGCCGCTCGACGATCATCTCCAAGGGTATCTCGGCCGGCAAGTCGAACAATACCTATCGCGGTCTCGTCCGCGTGGCAGCGGGTGCCGAGGGCGTACGCAACTTCACCCAGTGCGATTCGCTACTGCTGGGCAAGGAATGCGGCGCCCACACCGTGCCCTATATCGAAGTGCGCAACCCCAGCGCCCAGATCGAACACGAGGCGACCACCAGCAAGATCAGCGACGACCAGCTGTTCTACGCCATGCAACGCGGGCTCGACACCGAGCAGGCGGTGGCGCTGATCGTCAACGGTTTCGCCAAGGAAGTGCTCCAGCAGCTGCCGATGGAGTTCGCCGTCGAAGCGCAGAAGCTGCTGGGCATCAGCCTTGAAGGAAGCGTGGGCTGACGATGGCCCGCTTCCATACACGCAAGACATTCAAAGGAATCCCCGCATGACCGCCGCCCGCAAGACCCTCGGCATCAGCAAGGACGCCGCGCCGAAGGCCGACGCCAAGGCCAGCTTCAACGTGACCGGCGCGCGCCTCGAAACGCTCAAGGAGCGGGCCAAGGAAATGCGCCGCAACCCCAGCGAGGCGCAGAAGGCGCTCTGGGCAGAACTGTCCGGCTCGAAGCTGGGCGGCGTGAAGTTCAGCCGCCAGTCGGTGGTCGGTTCGACGATCGTCGATTTCGCCTGCCCCTCGCGCTGGATCGTCGTGCAGCTCAGCCCCGAAGACTCCAACCCGGACGTCAACGAGCTGCAGGATCGCAAGCTGATCGAAGTGGGCATCCGCGTGCTGCGCTTCTCCGAAGACGAAGTGCTGGACCGCATCGACGGCGTCGTGCGCGAGATCACCACCGAACTCAACGTGCCGTTCGACAAGCGCTCCGCGCGCCGGAAGGCCGGGACCACTGCCGCCCCCCGTTTCGACGAGGGAGCCGAAGGATGACCATGCTCAAGATCGATAACCTTCAGGCCAATGTTGCCGACAAGCCCATCCTCAAGGGTCTCTCGCTGACGATCAATCCCGGCGAGATTCACGCGATCATGGGGCCCAACGGCGCGGGCAAGTCGACGCTGGGCTACACGCTCGGCGGCCGTCCCGGTTATGAAGTGACCGGCGGTTCGGTGGACTTCCTGGGCCAGGACCTGCTCGACCTCGAACCGCACGAGCGCGCCGCCGCCGGCCTGTTCCTGGGCTTCCAGTATCCGGTCGAGATTCCCGGCGTCTCCTTCGTCCAGTTCCTGCGCGAAGCGGCCAATGCCCAGCGCAAGGGCCGGGGCGAGGAACCGCTTTCGGGCGGCGAATTCCTGAAGCTCGCCCGCGAAAAGGCGGGCCTGCTGCGCATGGACATGGACATGCTGAAGCGCCCGGTGAACGTCGGCTTCTCAGGCGGCGAGAAGAAGCGCGCCGAGATGGTGCAGATGGGCATCCTCGATCCCAAGCTGGCAATTCTGGACGAGACCGACTCCGGCCTCGACATCGACGCGCTGCGCATCTGCGGCGAGGGCATCAATGCGATCATGCGCGCGCCCGACAAGGCGGTGCTGCTCATCACCCACTACCAGCGCCTGCTGGACTACGTGAAGCCGGACTTCGTGCATGTTCTGGCCGCTGGCCGCATTGTCAAGACCGGCGGCCCGGACCTCGCGCTGCGGCTTGAGGAAGAGGGCTACGAAGCCGTAGTGCAGGAAACCGCCGCATGAGCGAAGTCGCTGCTCTCCCGACGCGGAAGCACGAAGACTTCCGCTATTCCGACATCGACGCACTGGCGGGTGTCTGGCCGATCGCGCGCGAGGAAATCATCGTGGCCGACGGCGCCGACGAATCGCTCCAGATCGTCGAGGACGGTGCGGCCGCAGTGGCCCGCCATCTCGTGATCACGCTGGGCAAGGCTGCCAAATTCGACCTTCGCGTCCTGTCGGCTGGGCCGGTCTATGGCCGTATCGCCGTCGATGTACGGCTGGCCGAAGGGGCGGACTTCACGCTGGGCGCGGCGCAGCTCGCCACCGGCAGCGAAACGCTGGAAGTGGTCACCGAAGTCACGCACGCCGGACTCAACGCCACCTCCAGCCAGATCGTGCGCACGGCGCTGGCAGGCCATTCGGTCGGCACTTACCTCGGCCGCATCGCGGTGGAGCGCGGGGCTGACGGCACCGATGCCGAGCAGTCGGTCCGCGCGATGCTGCTGGACCGCACGGCGACCGCCAATGCCCGCCCGGAGCTGGAAATCTACGCCGACGACGTCAAGGCGGCGCATGGCTGCGCGGTCGGCGAACTCGACGCCAACGGGTTGTTCTACCTGATGAGCCGCGGCCTCACCCCGCCCGAGGCCAAGCGCCTGATGCTCCAGGCCTTCATCGCCGAAGCCTTCACTGGCGCCCCCGGCGAAGCGGAACTGAGCGAGGCTGCCATCGCCCGGCTGGAGGCGATCCTGTGACTACCGATACGCTCGTCTTGAAGGACCAGTTCCCCGGACTTGCCGGCAACTGGCACTACCTCGACACCGGCGCGACCGCGCAGAAGCCGCAGGCGGTGATCGACGCCACCGTCAATGCGCTGGGCCGCGACTATGCGACCGTGCATCGCGGCGTCTATGCCCGCTCTGCCGAGATGACGCTGGCCTTCGAGGCCGCGCGCCGCAAGGTCGCCGCGTTCCTCGGCGGGCACGAGGATGAGATCGTATTCACCCGCGGTGCGACCGAGGCGATCAACCTCGTCGCGCAGACCTGGGGCGTGCAGAACCTCAAGGCCGGTGACCGCATCCTGCTTTCGGTGCTGGAGCATCACTCCAACATCGTGCCGTGGCAGTTGCTGCGTGATCGCACCGGTGTGGAGATCGACGTCTGCCCGCTGACCGAAGACGGCCGGATCGACCTCGAAGCGGCCGAGCGTATCCTCACCCCCGCGCACAAGCTGGTGGCCTTTGCGCATGTTTCCAACGTGCTCGGTTCGGTGCTCCACGTGGAACATGCCGCGAAGCTGGCCCATGCCGTCGGCGCCAAGCTGCTGATCGACGGCTGCCAGGCCGCGCCGCGCATCGCCCTCGACGTGGCGGCGATGCAATGTGATTTCTACGTCTTTTCCGCGCACAAGCTCTACGGCCCCACCGGGATCGGCGCGCTCTGGGCGAAGAAGGCCACGCTCGATGCCATGCCCCCGTGGCAGGGCGGCGGATCGATGATCGACCGCGTCACCTTCGAGAAGACGACTTACGCCCCGGCGCCGCAGCGCTTCGAGGCAGGCACGCCGATGATCGTCGAGGCCCTCGGCCTTGCCGCCGCCATCGACTGGCTGACCGCGCATGGCCTCGACCGTGCCGAGCGCCACGAACGCGATCTGGCCGCCAAGCTGCGCGCCGAACTGGGCAAGCGCAACGATATCACCCTGTTCGGCCCGGCGGATTCGGTCGGCATCGTTTCTTTCGCGATGGACGGGGTGCATCCGCACGACCTCGGCACCATATTGGATGAAGAGGGCGTCGCGATCCGTGCCGGCCACCACTGTGCACAGCCGCTGATGGACCACCTTGGCGTTCCCGCCACGGCCCGCGCCAGCTTCGGCATCTATAGCGACGACAGCGATATCGAGGCGCTCATGAAGGGTATCGAGCGCACCCGGAGAATTTTTGGATGAGTGACGAGAAGCCCACATTCACCGTCGAGGAAGTCGATTCGGTAACGCCTGCGCCCCGCGCGCGGGTTGAGGACGTGCCGGTTCCCCCGGTTGAGCGGAAGCGCGACTATCTGGACGGTTTCCTCGCCGAAAAGCCGCAGGGTATCGACCCCGGCCAACCTGGCGGCGCGATCTACGACGGCGTGATCGACGCGCTGAAGGAAATCTTCGATCCCGAGATTCCGGTCAACATCTACGACCTCGGCCTGATCTACGGCGTCGAAGTCTCGCCCGAGGCTTCGGTTGCGGTGACGATGACGCTGACCACGCCGCATTGCCCGGTGGCAGAATCGATGCCCGGCGAAGTCGAGATGCGAGTGGCCGCCGTGCCGGGCGTGCGCGATGCCGAGGTCAACCTCGTCTGGGATCCGCCGTGGGACATGGCCAAGATGTCCGACGAGGCCAAGCTCGAACTGGGCATGCTCTGATGGCGACGCTTGCCCCTACCGTGACCGTGCGCCTGGCAGACTATTCCGACGCGGCCGATGCCGCGCGCGTGGTCGCGCTGCTGGAAAGCTATGCGCGCGATCCGATGGGTGGGGGCAAGCCGCTGTCCGAAGACGTGCGCGAGCGGCTGGTGCCCGGCCTTGCCGCGCACTCCGGCGCGTTCTCGCTGCTGGCCTTCGCCGGAGACGAAGCGCTCGGATTGGCGAACTGCATCACCGGATTCTCGACGTTCGCTGCGCGTCCGCTGGTGAACATCCACGACATGTCCGTGCTGCCTGAGGCACGCGGCAAGGGCGTGGGCCGGGCGCTGATGCTGGCGGTAGAGGCAGAGGCCCGCACACGCGGCGCCTGCAAGATCACTCTCGAAGTGCTGAGCGGCAACGACACGGCCAAGGGCCTCTACGCCGCGCTCGGCTACGGCGACTACGCGCTGGACCCGCAGGCGGGCACCGCGCTGTTCTGGGAAAAGAAGCTATGACCACCGCAACTGAAACGAAGCCCGCACGCCAGCGTCCTGCGGCGGTCATCCTCACCGCCAATGCCGAAGCGCGGATCGCCAAGCTGATGGGCGAAGCGCCCGAAGGCACCATCGGCGTGCGCCTTTCCACGCCGCGCCGGGGCTGCTCGGGGCTGGCCTATTCGGTGGACTACGTCAGCGAGGAAAAGCCCTTCGACGAGAAGATCGAGACTCCCGGCGGCCTGTTCTACATCGACGGCGCCTCAGTGCTCTACCTGATCGGCAGCACCATGGACTGGGTGGAAGACGACTTCACCGCCGGATTCGTCTTCGCCAACCCGAATGCCAAGGGCTCCTGCGGCTGTGGCGAGAGTTTTACCGTCTAAGACGCCTACTTGCGCAGCGCCGCGATGCAGGCTGCGCGGTCGACATCCTGCCCGTCCGACACCCGCCGCGCGTCGATATAGGATGCGCGCGGTTCCTTCGAGGAAGTCGAGGGATAGAGGTAGATGTCCAGCAAGCAGGCCTTGCCGGTAAACTGCAGCTTGCGCGCATCGCCTTCCCAGACATTGAGGCGCGGCTCCCCGAACATGCGGACGAGCTGGCTCTCGTTAGATCCGATCACGCCATCCGCGCCCGGAATCGCCTGAAAACTGGGATCGCGCGCCGTATGCGTGGGCTGACGGACATTGGGAATCTGCGTCCCGCGCTTGGGGGGATGCGGCGTGCTCGCCACCCCGCCACCGGACGTGCTGGCGCACCCCGCAAGCAGCAGGGCAAGCCCGGCAGCGGCCAGAGCGCTCCTGAGGCGGATGGGCTGAATCATCGGAAGGGCGGCTGCCACAGGACGGTCTTGAGTCATGATCGCGTCCCGCATCGCCCGGCCCCGGAGCGCTGTCAACTCTCGCCGCGCTTGCGAAGCGGCGGCCCGCGCGCTACGCGCGGTACAACTTCCAGACAATCCAAGGACTCCTTTTCGCATGGCTGAACCCACCGTGCCGCCCACCTTTGACGTGATTGCCATCGGCAATGCCATCATCGACGTGATCGCCAACTGCAACGAAGCGCTGATCGAGGACCTCGGCCTCTCGCGCGGCGGCATGATGCTGATCGACGCCGACCAAGCCAAGAGCCTCTACGAAGCCATGGGTCCGGCCCGCGAGATCTCGGGCGGTTCCGCTGCCAATACCCTCGCCGGTCTGGCCGCGCTGGGCGCCAGGTGCGCCTTCATCGGCCAGGTCGCCGACGACCAGCTGGGCGAAGTCTTCACCCACGACATCCGTGCGGGCGGCATCGCCTTCGACGTGGCAGCCCGCCCCGGCATCCCCACCGCGCGCTGCCTGATCTTCGTGACGCCGGACGGCCAGCGCACGATGAACACCTTCCTCGGCGCCTCTCAGCACCTGCCCGCCGAAGCGCTGGATGAAAGCGCCATCGCCGATGCCGCCGTGCTCTACCTCGAAGGCTACCTCTGGGACCCCGAGGAACCGCGCGCGGCGATGCGCAAGGCCATCGAAGCCGCCCGCGGCGCCGGTCGCAAGATCGCCTTCACCCCTTCCGAATGCTTCGTGATCGACCGTCACCGCGCCGACTTCCTCGACCTGATCGAGACCGGCAAGATCGACGTGCTGTTCTGCAACGAGCACGAGATGGCCGCCCTCGTCGGCCATGACGATTTCGAAAAGGGCGTTGCCCAGCTCGCACCGAAGATTCCGGTGCTGGTCGTCACCCGCGGCGCCGAGGGCGCGGTCGCGATCTCGGGCGGCCAGCGCGCCGAAGTCGGCGCCGAGCCGATCGAGCGTGTCGTCGACACCACCGGCGCGGGCGACCTCTTCGCCGCCGGCTTCCTGTTCGGCCATGTGCGCGGCAAGAGCCTCGAAGAGTGCCTCCAGTACGGCGCGATCTGCGCCTGCGAGATCATCTCGCACTACGGCGCCCGCCCCGAGGCCGACCTCAAGGCGCTGATCTCCGAACGCGTCGGCTGATCCAGCCGATCGCCGCAAGACAGAAAGGGCTCCGTTCGCAGGAACGGAGCCCTTTTTGCTTTCCTGTCGTGCGACTCAGTAAGTATCCGGCGGTGGCGGTGCCTGAGCGGGCATCGGCTGCGACAGATTCTGGGGCTGAGCGCCCGGTTGGGCCGACTGGAAGCGCGCCAGACATTCGGCCTTGCGCTGCTCGCGGGCATCCGAATAGCTCTGCGCCGTCTGGCCGGGCAAAGCGCAGTCGCGCTCCGGCCGGACCGGGACCTTGGCGCGGCAGCCGTCCTCGGTAGCGAAGAGGTTGTCGGCGCAGTCGGCCAGCGCCGCCACGTCCGCATCGTGCTGCGCCCGGCAGCTCGCGGTCCAGCGCTGCTTGTAGGACAGCTCCGCGAAGTTCAGGCAGTCCTGATATTCCTGCTGCGCCGCTTCCTGACGGCGCGACTGCTCGGCCTGCTGGCGCTGCTGCGCCTTGGCCTCGGCGTCCGCCTGCTTCTGCCGGGCTTCCTGCACCGCCAGTTCACGGGCTTCCTGCCGCGATGCCTGACCGGGCAGGAAAATGCCGTAGTAGAATCCCACCCCGGCACCTGCGAAGACGGCCGCCACCGCCAGCGCGACTTTCAGGATGGAGTCCGCCTTACTGGCCATGGGCCTTCTCGCCATGTGCTTTTTCACGCGCCACTTCGCGCCAGCCGATGTCGCGGCGGCAGAAGCCGGTGGGGAAATCGAGCGCGTCCACCGCGGCGTAAGCTTTCGCCTGCGCCTCGGTGACCGAAGTCCCGCGCGCCGTGACGTTGAGCACACGCCCGCCACTGGCGACCAGCACGCCGTCGTTCAGCACAGTGCCCGCTTGGAAGACCTTGGCGCCCTCCGCCTCGGCCGCCGCGATGCCGCGAATCGCGCCGCCCTTCTCGGGGGTGCCGGGGTAGCCGTTAGCCGCCATGACCACGGTCAGCGCGGTATCGCGGCTGAACTTCGGCGGCGCGATCGCCGCCAGACGGTTGTCGGCACAGGCGTGGAGCAGTTCCACCAGATCCGATTCGAGGCGCAGCATCATCACCTGGCACTCGGGATCGCCGAAGCGGCAGTTGTATTCGATCAGCTTGGGGCCTTCGCTGGTCAGCATCACGCCCAGGAACAGCACGCCGGAATAAGGCGTGCCCTCGTTCTCAAGCTGGCGCACGGTGGGGGCGATGATGCGTTCAAGCACTTCGGCTTCCAGCATGGGCGTCAGCACCGGGGCGGGGCTATAGGCGCCCATGCCGCCGGTATTGGGGCCGGTATCACCGTCGCCCACCCGCTTGTGGTCCTGCGCCGAGGCGAAGGGGACGATGGTGGAACCGTCGGTCAGCGCGAAGAAGCTGGCTTCCTCGCCTTCCATGAATTCCTCGATCACGGCTTCGGCGCCCGCTTCGCCGAAGCGGCCCGAGAAGATCTCGCGCACGGCTTCCTCGGCCTCGGCCATGGTCATGGCCACGGTCACGCCCTTGCCTGCCGCAAGGCCGTCCGCCTTGATGACGACCGGCGCGCCGAATTTCGCCAGCGCTGCCATGGCAACGGCCTCGCTGGAAACGCGGTCGTAACCGGCGGTGGGGATGCCCGCACGCTCGCAGAGGTCCTTGGTGAAGCCCTTCGAGCCTTCGAGCTGGGCCGCTGCCTGGCTCGGACCGAACACCGAGAAGCCCTCGGCGCGCAGGGAATCGGAAAGGCCGTCCACCAGCGGCGCTTCCGGGCCGATCACTACGAGGCCGACGACATTGGCCTCGCAGAAGGCGATGACCGCACCGTGGTCGGTGACATCGAGGTCGATGCAGCTTGCCACTTCGGCAATGCCGGGATTACCGGGGGCAGCCCAGAGCGCGTCACAAAGCGGGGATTGCGCCAGCTTCCAGGCCAGCGCATGTTCGCGGCCGCCGGAGCCCAGAAGAAGGATGTTCATTTGCCCTTGCCTTTCGATGACGACGATTTCGATGACGGTCGTTCGGGTGGGCTGGTAGCGAAGCAAGCGGCCGGGGACAACGCTGCGCCGCTCTCGATCAGCGAGATTTCGAATCTTCTGAAGCGCACCGTCGAGGACCGCTTCGGTTTCGTGCGCCTGCGCGGCGAGCTTTCGGGCGTGAAGCGGGCGGCATCCGGCCACCTCTACTGCGCGCTCAAGGACGACAAGGCGGTGATCGACGGCGTCATGTGGCGCGGCGGCGCGCAGCGACTCGCCTTCCGCCCCGAAGACGGCGTCGAAGTGATCGCCACCGGCAAGCTCACCACCTATCCCGGCCGCTCGAAGTACCAGATCGTCATCGAGACGATGGAGATCGCGGGCGAAGGCGCCTTGCTGGCACTGCTGGAAAAGCTGCGCGCGCGCCTCGCCGCAGAGGGACTCTTCGCGCCCGAGCGCAAACGCGAACTGCCGTTCCTGCCGCAAGTGATCGGCGTCGTCACATCGCCGACCGGCGCGGTGATCCGCGACATTCTTCACCGGCTGGACGACCGCTTCCCCAGCCATGTCCTCGTCTGGCCGGTGCTGGTGCAGGGCGAAGGCGCTGCCAGCCAGGTGGCCAATGCCGTGCGCGGCTTCTCGGCGATCCAGCCCGGCGGCCCGGTGCCGCGCCCCGATCTGGTGATCGTGGCGCGCGGCGGCGGCTCGATCGAGGACTTGTGGTCGTTCAACGAGGAAATCGTGGTGCGCGCCGTGGCCGAATCGTCGATCCCGGTGATCTCGGCGGTGGGCCACGAGACCGATACCACCCTCTGCGACTATGCCGCCGACCGCCGTGCCCCCACGCCGACCGCCGCCGCCGAAATGGCCGTGCCGGTGCGGCTGGACCTCGCCGCCACGCTCGACGAACTGGCCTATCGCAAGCGCCGCTGCGCACTCCGCCCGGTCACGCTGGGCCGCGAGCGTCTGGAAGCGCGCGTCCAGCGTCTGCCCAAGCCGGAGGCCATCCTTGCCGCCAAGGCCCAGAAGCTCGATGATCTTTCCGAACGCCTGCGCCGGGGCCTGCGCGACGAAGCCGCCGCCAAGCGCGAGCAGCTTGGCCGCACCGCCTCGCGCCTCTCGCTGCCGCTGCTGCGCCACCGCATGGAGCGCAGCGAGGAACGACTGGCCCGCACCGGCCTGATTCCGCGCCTGCTGACCCGCCGCTGGGCCATGGCGCGCGACGGGCTTGCCCCGGTTTCCCGCGTCCTGCCGCAACTCGATCCCAAGCGCCCGCTGGAACGCGGCTATGTCCTCGCCAAGGGACCGGACGGCCGCGCGCTCACGAGCCGCGAGGCGGCGGCACGGGAAGCGCTGCTGACGCTGGAATTCCGCGACGGCGAACTGACGGTGGCGGTGGGGTCGGAGGCTCCTGCCCCGGTCGCCAAGGCACCCGAACCCGCCCCCGAAGCGAGCGCCGCGAAACGTCCGGCACGACCGAAGGCGGACGAGACGAGGCAGGGTGATTTGTTTTGACCGCCGCGCTCTGCTAGGATTTCGCCCATGCTTATGTCTTCTGCCGACCGCCCCGCCAAGCTCACTTACGGACCCAACGGATTCCGGGTGTTGAGCGGCGGACATTTCGTGCTCTGCGCCGTCACCGGCGAGAAGATTCCGCTGGAGGAACTCCGCTACTGGAGCGCCGAATTCCAGGAGCCTTACGCCTCGGCCGAAATCGCGACCAAGCGCCTCACCGGGAAGGCATGAACGCCGGCAAGGTTCTGCCGTCGGCGCTGGTTCTGGGCGGCGCCGTCGTCGCCTCGGTTCTGGCTCTCGCCGGGCTGGGCGCGCAATCGACCGCGCCCGTCGCTGCGACTGCCGGAAACCTGACCTATAGCGGCGAACTAACCCAGGGCGGCTGGATGCGCGGCAAGGCGCCTTCCGGTACGAACGCACTGGCGCTGAACGGCCAGCCGGTGGCGATCGCGCCGGACGGTTCGTGGTTCGCCGCCTTCGACCGCGATTCGGGCACGATCGCCACGCTTACCGCGACAGTGAATGGCCGCAGGATCTCCCAGCCCGTGTCGGTCTCGCCGCGCGCATGGCAGATCGAGAACATCAACATTCCGCGCAAGCCGGGCGGCCCGACCGAAGCCTTCCTGGCGATCCGCAAACCCGAACTCGACCGCATCAACACGGCCCGCGCCCTAAAGACGGACGCGCAGGGCTGGCGCCAGCACTTCATCTGGCCCGCCAAGGGGCGCATTTCCGGCCGCTTCGGCTCGCAGCGCATCTATCGCGGCGAACCGGGCGCCTATCACTCGGGTCTCGACATCGCCACCGGCACCAGCGGCACGCCTTTCGTGGCGCCTGCCGACGGCGTGGTGATCCTCGCTGCCGAGAAGCCCTTCACGCTCGAAGGCAACCTGCTGATGCTGGACCACGGCATGGGGCTGAACAGCGCCTTCCTGCACTGCTCGCAGATCCTGGTGAAGCAGGGCGATCATGTCCGGCAAGGGCAGGTCATCGGCAAGATCGGCATGTCCGGCCGCGCCACGGGGCCGCACCTCCACTGGTCGATCAAGTGGAACGAGGCCCGGCTCGACCCGATTCTCTTTACCGGACCGATGAACTGAACGACCAATCGGGGCGATTCCGGGCAGTTACGCCGAAACCGGGTTGCGGCCCTCGCGGGAATGCTTATCCCGCCCCTGTGCGCCGCGCCGTTGCCCTTCTCGTCCTGCTGGCCCTGCTGCCGCTCACCTGGGGGCACGCGCGGCAACAGCCGAAGTTCAAGCGTTTCGAGCTTTCCTTCAGCCCGCTCCCCCTGCCGCCCGCCGCCCGCGCGGAGCCGCGTCTCGGCGCGTTCCGGCTGGAGGAAGTCTGGCAGGCGCATAGCCGCACCCATTCCTTCGGTTCCTACTCCGCGCTCCTGCTCCGCTCTGGCGGAACGATGCTCGCTCTGAGCGATTCGGGCGGTTTTCTGGAATTCAAGGCGCCCGGCCAGTCGCAGGAGGATAGCCGCATGGGCGACCTGCCGCTGTCGAAGGACGCCGACAAGGCCGCCCGCGACGTCGAATCGGCGACGCAGGACGAGAAGGGCATGATCTGGCTCGGGCTGGAAGGTCGCAATGCCATCTACCGGATGAATCCGGCCTACCGGATCGAGCGCAAGGCAAGTCCGGTCGTGATGAGCGACTGGGGCGTAAATTCCGGCCCCGAGGCCCTCACCCGCCTCCACGACGGGCGATTCGTGACCCTGCGCGAAGGCTATCTGGGCTGGAGCGACCACCTGCATCAGGGCGCCCTGTTCCGCGGCGACCCCACCGAGCATCCCGATGGTCAGGGCTTCACGCTGGATGCGCCGAGAGGTTTCAGCCCGACCGACATGGCGCAATTGCCCGACGGCCGCCTGCTGATCCTGATGCGGCGGCTGATCTGGCCGATGCCCCAGCGCTTCGCCGGCCGCATCGCGATCGGCGATCCGAGGACGATTCGTCCGGGCGGAACCTGGAAGATCACCGAAGTGGCGCGGCTGTCCTCGGACCTGCCTATCGACAATTTCGAGGGAATCGCCATCGCGCCGCGCACCAACGGGCGGGTGACGGTCTGGCTGATCTCGGACGACAACTACTCGCCGCTTCAGCGCACGATCTTATGGAAGCTGAACGTCGATCCGGCAGAGCTGCCTTAAGACGGTAGTTTGCTGAAACGAGGCAGCAATTACCTCCGACGTTATCCTGAACTTGTTTCAGGATCCATTGTACCGAACAGACTGCCGTCGATGTCCAGAGATAGATCCTGAAACAAGTTCAGGCTGACGTCGGCTTTCAACAATCCCTTCGCGAAAACGCGATTACCACAACATTTTCGCAAAACCTGGATATGCGAAAAGGCGCGCAAGCCAGCTTGCACGCCCTTCGCGAGACCATGTTTTCACGCTTCCCGCAGGAAGCGTGAGGGATCAGGCAGCTGCGGCCTGGGTCTTCTTCAGCTCGCGCTTCACCTTGACGGCGCGGGCGCTGAGCTTGGCATCCGCAGTCTTCAGCAGCCAGTTGTCGAGGCCACCGTTGTGCTCGACCGAGCGCAGGCCGTGGGTCGAGACGCGGAACTTGAAGCTGCGCTCAAGACCGTCCGACAGCAGCGTGACGTTCTGAAGGTTGGGAAGGAAGACGCGCTTGGTCTTGTTGTTGGCGTGGCTGACGTTGCAGCCGACCTGGCGGCCCTTGCCGGTCAGTTCGCAGATGCGGGACATGTCTCTAACTCTCGCTCGAAAAAATTCTGTGGCCGTAGAAACGGGAAGGCGCGCCCTTAGCGATTCCCAGGGGGAAGGTCAAGTTGCGCACAGCTTTTTGAAGGTCTAGCGCTTGGCCATGACCCGCTGGCCTCTCCCCGAATACATGGAACTCGCGCTCGCGCAAGCCCGCGAAGCCGCCGATTCCGGCGAAGTGCCGATCGGCGCGATCGTCGTGAAGGACGGAAAGGTGATCGCCACCGGCCGCAACGGCCCGCGCGAGCGCCACGACCCAACGAGCCATGCCGAGATCGAGGCGATTCGCGCCGCCGCACGGATCCTCGGCAACGAGCGGCTGGAAGGATGCGAGCTATGGGTGACGCTGGAACCTTGCGCGATGTGCGCGGGCGCCATCGTTCACGCGCGAATCACCCGGCTCTATTACGGCGCCGCCGATCCGAAAGGCGGCGCGGTCGAACACGGCGCACGCGTGTTCGAACACGACCAGTGCCTGCACAAGCCCGAGGTCTATTCGGGAATCGGCGAATCGGAAGCCGCGGAGATGCTGCGCGGCTTCTTCCGGGCGAAGCGGTGATCGGCGATCAGCTGAAGATGCTCTCGTCGTCCGCTGCCACATCGCCCTTGCGGGCGAACCATGCCTTGGCGTCCGGGCGGAACAGGAACACAACCGCGACGATCTGAAGCCCAGTGATGACCACCACGGCGGCCGTGCCCAACAGCCCGCGGCCGGCCAGCGTCGGCAGAGTGGGAATCGTCATGAGCACACCCACGACGGTCAGCACCGTCAGGATCCACTTCGCCAAGTTGCTGGCATTGCGGGAGATGAAGAACCACAGGAGCAGGATGAGCGCGAAGCTGAACACCTGAACGCCGACCAAGAAGCCCAGCCCCAGACCGGAACTCGCGATCCTCGGATCGGACAACGTATCCTGCATCGAAAGGGCGGAATTTATCACCGCCAGCACCAGAGAGCCGAGATAGAAGCGGTCGAACTGAACGATGGAATTCGGACGCACGGCGATGTCCCCCTATTGCCCTATCCGATCCGGACAGGGTCGACGGAACATGACGGAGTGCCGCCGAGTTCGCAACTGCTTCTAAAGCGGCGAGAAATCCAGCCCGATATCGGCGGCGGGCGCGCTCTGGGTAAGGCGGCCGACGGAAACGTAAGTCACGCCCGAGGCGGCGATGGCGCCGATGGTGGAGAGGTTCACCCCGCCCGAGGCCTCGGTGGGCACTCGGCCGGCCACGATCGCCACGGCCTCGCGCAGCCTGTCCGGTCCCATGTTGTCGAGCAGCAGGTGATGTGCCCCGGCGGCGATGGCCGGTTCGATCTGGTCGAGGTGGTCGACTTCGCAGATGATCTGCGCCACGCCTGCCGCCCTTGCGCGGGCCACTGCCGGACCGACGCCGCCCGCGACGAGGACGTGGTTGTCCTTGATCATCGCCGCGTCCCACAGGCCCATGCGGTGGTTGCGAGCGCCGCCCATGCGGGTCGCATACTTTTCGAGGTGGCGCAGGCCGGGAATGGTCTTGCGGGTGTCCAGCAGCGTCGCGTGGCCATTCATGGCGTCAACGTATTCGCGGGTCATCGTCGCGATGCCGGAGAGGTGCTGGACGGTGTTGAGCGCGCTGCGCTCGCCGGTCAGCATGGCGCGGGCATTGCCGGTGAGGCGCATGAGCTTGGTGCCCGGTTGGGCGCTGGCGCCTTCCTCGACGAGGGTTTCGATCTCCATCGCCGGGTCGAGCTTGCGGAAGAAGGCTGCGGCGATGGGAAGTCCGGCAACGGTGATCGCATCGCGCGAATCCATCACGCCGGAGAACCGCGCGTCGGCCTCGATCACGCTTTCGGAGGTCACGTCATGGCCGCCGCCCGGCAGGCCCACGCCGAGGTCTTCGGCAAGCGTTGCATCGACGAAGGCGGCGAGGTCGAAACCGGGGATCGCGAATGTGCTCATGGCCCGCGTCTTTCGCGCGATCTGCGGGTAAAGTCGAGGGCCTGTATCGGCTTCGACAAGCTCAGCCTGAGCGGGTGTGGGGTAAAGCCGAACGGTAAAGGATAGGGTGAGCGGAAAAGGACGTTACGTCCTATCCCGCTCACCCTGAGCCTGTCGAAGGGATCAGTGGACGAAGCGGGCGATCACGTCGCGGTAGGAACGGCTGACTTTCACTTGCGCGCCGGAATCGAGCACCAGGAAGCATTCGCCGTTGGTGTGCGGCTTGACCTGACGGACCTGGTTGAGATTGACGATGGTCGAGCGGTGAACGCGCTGGAACACACGCGGATCGAGCCGGCGTTCGAGGTCCTTCATGGTCTCGCGCAGGATCAGCGAGTTGTCGGCGGTGCGGATGCACATGTAGTCGCCGGCCGCCTCGATGTGCTCGATCGAATCGACGTCGATCCGGAAGATCTGGCCGCGATCCTTGATGTTGATGAGCTTCTCGTAGCGATCCGCATTGGGATCGCTTTCCTCGGGGATATGCTCGATCGCGTCGGGGGCCACTTCGGCCAGCACCGTCTTGAGCTTTTCCGCCTCGTCCGACGAACGCTTCTCGGCCAGGCGCTGGCGCACGCGGGCGAGGGTGTCGTCGAGCTTGGTCTCGTCCACCGGCTTCATCAGGTAGTTCACCGCGTTCGCCTCGAAGGCGCGGACGGCGTGTTCCTGATAGGCCGTGACGAAGACGAACAGCGGCGGCTCGATCTCCATCACGCCCTTGACCACCGAAAAGCCGTCGAACCCGGGCATCTGGATGTCGAGGAAGACGAGATCGGGCTTTTCCGTCTTGATCTTGCGGATGGCCTCGCGGCCGTTCGAGCAGGTATCGATGATCTCGACATCCGGATACTTCTCCAGACGAAGCTGAAGGCCCTGGATGGCGAGTTTCTCGTCGTCGACGAGGATGGTGCGAATGGTCATCAGTTACGTTCTCCGGCCCGGCTAACGCTTTTGGGCCAAATATGTTTCATCGCGCGGCGAAAACAGGCTGCCGCGGCTGCTCGATCATGTCTTCCGGGGTGGGTTGGCGTTCTGCGGGGAGTTCGATGAGCACGGCGAAACCGCCTTCGATCGGCTCGATCGTCTCGAACCGGTGATGCTCGCCATAGGCCTGAAAAAGACGGTCGCGGATATTCGTCAGGCCGACGCCAGTGGAGACCGGCTCCCCTCCATCGTAAGTCATGCCCGACAACCTGTTGTCGGTCGTCGGACTTTGCAAGCCCGGCCCGGTGTCCGAGACGGTGATGCGAAGCATCGGCCCGACGAGTTGCGTGACGATCGTAATCTCCGCCCCGGATTCCTGCGGAGTCACGGCATATTTGATCGAGTTTTCGACCAGGGGCTGGAGCAACAGCGAGGGCAGAAGACAGGTCTCGGTTTCCGGGTCGATGTTGAAGGTGGTGCGCAGGCGTTCCTCGAATCGCATGAGCTCGATGTCGAGGTAGAGCTTCAGCGTCTCCACCTCGGTCGCCACCGTCACGCGGGCCGAGGGCTTGTTGATGAGGGTATAGCGCAGGAACGACGACAGGCGGCTGAGCATCGCATTGGCCGGTTCGGTCTGCTTGAGCAGCACCAGCGTCGAGATCGAGTTCAGCGTGTTGAACAGGAAGTGCGGGTTCAGCTGGTAGCGCAGCATGGCCAGCTGGGCCTGGGTCGCCTGATTCTCCAGCCGGATCATCTGGTCGTTCTGCTCTTCCACCTGAAGGTAGAAGTTGATCGCGTAATAGAGCGCGGACCAGGCCCCCAGCAGGGTCGCATCGAGGTAGAAAATGCCGAGGAACAGCTGGGTGAAGCTGGAATCGCTGTCCGTGCGGTAGAGCGAGACCACCCAGGCGTCGATGAAGGCATGAAGCCCCACCGCGAAAGGCAGGATCAGCGCCGTCACGCCCCAGGTTATCAGCGCCCGCTTGGTAATCAGCGAACGGTAGACGACCGAGAGCACCAGCGAGATCGAGAAGCCGGTGACGGTGGCGATCAGCACCAGCACCAGCGAGGACAAGGGCTGGGCATTGGCGATCGTCGACATGGTGCGAAGCAACATCGCACCGCTCCAACCGACGAACTGAAGGCGCCAGAAGGCCTTGTCCTTGTTGGCAAAGAACGGAATGGGCTGGATCGGCAGAACGCTCATGAGCGCTTCCTAGCCGAATTATTACCGAAGCGGAAACTCTCGAAAACGGCGCGCCTCCGTTGCCATCAGCTCTTTTTCTCGCCGCCCCTCGCTTCGGCGACCGCCTGCGACAGCTGATCGACGCCGACCGCGCCGGAAATCAGCCGTTCGCCCGCCACCCAGCTCGGCGTACCGCCGAATCCGAGCCTTCCGGCGATTTCCAGATTGCGCGAAAGCTCCTGCTCCACGGCGGGACCGGCGGCGACCTTGCGGGCGCGCTCCATGTCGAGACCGGCCTTCTGCGCGGCGGCCTCGATGCTCTGGGCATCGACCTGACCCATGGCGAACATCGCGTCGTGGAACTGCGGAAACTTGCCCTGCTCGGCAGCGGCCAGCGCCATCTTGGCGGCGGCGGGGCTTTCCGGGCCGATGATCGGCAGTTCGCGCACGACGATGCGGAGGTCCGGGTTGCTCTTCAGCAGCTGCGCCACGTCCGGCAGGCTGCGGCGGCAATAGCCGCAGGCATAGTCGCTGAATTCGACCAGCGTGACCTTGCCGTTCGGATTGCCCAGCACCGCGCCGGGGAACGGTGTCTCCACGTTCTGGCGCACGCCGGAAAGCTGCTGGCTGGCCTGCTTGCGCTGGAGGTTGTCCATCGCCTGAGGCAGGATTTCGGGATGTTCGAGGATGTAGTCGTGCACGACCTTCTCGACCGCGACTCGGCCGCCGAACCAGCCGCCGACACCGACCAGAGCGACGCATCCGGCGATCACTGCGAACTTCGTGCCATTACCCATCGTCGTCGAAAATCCCGTAGTGTGTGAATCCCGCCCTTAGCCGAGCAGGGGACCGGCGGCCATAGCCGCTGGCGCTCAACGCTTCTTGCGTTCCAGCGCGGCGCGCGCCTGCATTTCGATATCCTGCGCCCGCAGCCAGTCGGGCGAATTGCTCGGCAGCCCCGCTTCGGCGGCCTGCGCGCTGCGCAGCGCGGCGTCCATCTGGCCGGTGAGCGACTGCTGCTCTGCGCTGGCGAGCCGCGCGCGGGGCATATCGCCATTGGCGGCGTAGATCGTGCCGAGCTGATACCAGGCGAAAGGATTCTCCCGGTCGCGGGCGACCGCGTTCTTCAGCACCGTCTGCGCCTCGGCAAAATGGGCCGGGTCCTCGGTGGCGATCAGCGCGTGGCCGAACAGCGTGGCAATCAGCGGCTGATAGCCGGTCAGTTCGGTCGCCTTGCGCAGCGGCACCAGCGCTTCCGCGGCCTGCCCCGCCTCCAGCAGGATCTGGCCCTTGAGTTCGAGGAAATAGGGGTCATTGGCATCGACCGCAAGCAGGGCATCGGTCTCGGCCCGCGCCCGGTCGAGCTGCGACTGGCGGTGGTAGGCATAGGCGCGGGCATAGTGGGCGGGCACCGAGTTGTCGGTCTCGGGATAGACCCGAAACACGTCACGCGGCTCGGCCAGATAGCCGAACAGCTTTGCCTTCATCCGCACGAAGCGCTGCTGGATTTTCGGATCGTCCGGACGGGTCCAGGCCGGGTCCTTCTCGTAGACGTCCTGAAGCGTCTGGATGCGGTCGCCGGTGAGCGGGTGGGTGGAGTAGAACTCGTCCCCGCTCTGCGGACGGTAGCCGTAGCGGAATTCGAGGTTCTGGAGTTTCTTGAAGAACTCCACCGAACCGCGACCGCTGATTCCCGCCGTGGAAAGGTACTGGGCACCGGCGGCGTCGGCGGAGGCCTCCTGCGAGCGGTTGTAAGCGAGATACTTGCCCATGGCGGCCTGTTGCCCGGCCATGATGACGCCCAGCGCCGCCTCTCCCCCGCCCGCGGCGGCGGCAGCGGCCCCCAGCAGCAGCGAGAGGATCGAGATGTTGGTGGCGGGCTGCGCGCCCTGATTCAGCACGGCATGGCCGCCGGTGACGTGACCCAGTTCGTGGGCGATCACGCCCTGCACTTCGGCGGCGGTGTCCGCCTGATTGATGAGGCCGCTGTTGACGTAGACCGCCTGCCCGCCCGCCACGAAGGCGTTGACCGAGGAATCGTTGATAAGGACGATATCAACGTGATTGGGATTGAGTCCCGCCGCCGTGACCAGCGGCTTGGCCATGTCCTTGAGCAGGGCCTCGGTCTCGGCATCGCGCAGGATCGACTGCGCGCTGGCCGGTGCGGCGGACCAGCCGAGCAGCGCCAGAATGCTCAGGAAGAGTGCGACAATTCGCGCGAAAGGCATGCTCTTTCTTGGGGCCTCCGGGCCTGAACCGGCGCTGAAGGCACCCGGTTTGCAGAATGCTCTCAGCTTAACGGCGGAGAACACCCAGGCAAGGGTGCTCGCTCAGCTTCAAGCCAGCAGGCGCCGCGCCGCACGGTCGAGCAGGACTTCGTCGTCCGCCACTTCGCCCAGCAGCACCAGTTCGCCCGCTTCGTTCCGTCGCGCGACCAGCACGGTGAACTCGCCGGAGCGGCCAAGCTCGTCCGGCGAGCGGGGCGGAAGTGCGCGCAGGGCCTCTGCGGTTGCGGGCAGGCACTCTGCCGGGCCGTCCGCCCATTCGGTGAGCGGCGCGGATTCGCGCGGCAGGAGAGGACGGTCGAGAGGGGCGGAATCGTCCAGCGAAGGAAGGCGCGCCGTACCGGACGAAGCCCCCTGTTCCTTCCAGTTGATGACCCCGTAGATGCAGTCGATCGCCACCTGATCGCGCGAGAAGGGCAGCAGGATACCGCGATAGAGAATCGTCGCGCCGTGCCGGTTCACGAATTCCGCCTCGAACCCGACCGGAGCCTGATTCGCCAGGATTTGCATATAGTGGTCGGTAATGCGCGACAGCAGCGAGCGGCTGGGCACGTCGTCCAGCCGCTGGATCGTTCCCGCCGCGCCGCATTCCTCGGCCAGCGCCGCGCCGAGCCAGACGATCGCCGGGTTTTCTACGCCTTCCGAGAAGTCGAGCAGCACGCCGTGCGGTCCGAAATCGGGCAGGCTGGCCGGATCGAGATCGGCGGCATCGGGGAAGGCCCGATCGCCCAGCAGGCTCGCCCAGAAATTGTAGGCGCGCACCTGCATGCGGCGCTCCGCCCCCGTTGTGGGGTTTGCGCCATCCGCTGGGGACTGCAAGCCCGCGTCGTGCCTGTCGGTAATTTCGCCGCCCGCCCTGTCCATCGCCATCCCCGCTAATCGTCGCCCGCTTGTGACGGTGCAGGGTGAAATAATATTTAAGCCCCGCCACTTCCGGTTACAGCAGATAGCGCATCTTGATCGTCATGCGGGTATTCTCGGCGCCAACGTCGAAGGCGGCCTTGTCGAAGCGCGGCGGCCCCATCCGCACCGGCGCATCGCGGGAGAAGCCGAAGCCCTCGCGGGGAATCATCAGCGCGGTGTCGAGCTTGCCGTTGCCGTTCTCGTCATGAATCAGCGAGATCGCATAGCGTCCCTCGGGAACCCGCCCGAAATCGAGCCGTATCTCGCCGCTGACCGGAACCGTCAGCTTGCGGGCCTGGGGGTCCTTGTCGCAGTTCGGAAAGGTCCGCGCATCGGTGGTGAGGCAGGCGAGGATCTGCCCCTTCTGCGAGCGCAGACCGGTGATGGAGGCGGTCACATCCGACTGCACGCCCGTCGCGCCGAGTGTCAGCGGCGCGGCAAGCAGCAGGGTCAGGGCGCCGAAACGCCCCGGTCGGTGTCGCACAGATGATCCCAGAACCGGAAGTAGAGTCCATAGTTGCATCGATAGAGCTCATGATGGCGGTGATGGTGGCTGGCGGTGATCAGCCAATGCCCCAGACGCGAGTGGACGAGGCGGGTGGGAAACATCTCCCAGCCCATGTGATTGGCGATTCCCATGACCGTCATGATGGTCAGGACCAGCCCCAGCATGCCGACATGGATCGGCACGAGGAACACCAGCGCCGGCACGACGACGGCTCCGGTCACGGCTTCGAGCGGGTGGAAGCTCATCGCCGCCCAGGCCGTGGGCGGGCGACTGGCGTGGTGGACCGCATGCATCAGGCGGAACACGCGGGGGCGGTGCATCCAGCGGTGGGTCCAGTAGAACCAGGTGTCATGCAGGAAGAGGTAAAGGAACAGCGAGACCGGCATCCACCATAGCGGCCAAGCCGTGGGATCGCTGTAGATCAGCGTCCAGCCATGCGCCTGCCAGCCCCAGGCAACGACGCCCGCCGGAATGCCGTAGATCGCCGAGGAAGCCAGCGACCAGCCGATCTCGCCGCGAATCTGGCGGTCCATGCCGGTGTAGAGCCCCGGCCTCGCCCGCGCGGTGATCCACGCGAAGAGTCCGGAGGTGCCGAGATAGCGCAGGCCCACGATCGCCGTCATCGTGACGGCGGAAACGCAGAGCGCCCACAGACCGGGACCGGAAATCGAGGACATCTCGGGGGTTATGCTCCGGTATGGGCCTTATGGCCAGAGGGTCTCAATCCAGCGAGACCCGGATCGGCGGCAGCACGTCGAGGCCCGCCGCGCCGGCCTCGTCGACCAGCCCCTCGGGATCGGGATGAATCAGGATTTCGGTATCGGGAAACTCCACCGCCAGCCGGTGCTCCAGTTCGTCCATCACCCGGTGGGCCTCGCGCACGGTCATCTCGGGATCGACCCAGACGTGGAACTGCACGAAGTCGCGGTTGCCCGAGGTGCGCGTGCGCATGTCGTGGACGCCGGTAATATCAGGATGGCGTGCCAGCACCTGGAGGAAGCGGTCCTTCTTCTCCTCCGGCCACTCGTGATCCATCAACTGGTCGAGCACGTCCTGCGAGGCATTCCAGGCGCCCCAGCCCAGCCAGGCGGCGATGCCGAAGCCGAACAGCGGGTCCGCTCCCTTCAGCCCGCCATATTGATCCAGCACCAGCGCCCCGATCACCGCCACGTTGAGCAGGAGGTCGGACTGGTAGTGGACGCTGTCGGTCTGGATGGCGATGCTGCCCGTCTTGCGGATGACGTGGCGCTGCCAAGCGACCAGCGCCAGAGTCAGCGCGATCGCCACGCCCGAGACGGCAATGCCGCTCTCCGCGCGCTCCACCCGGCTTTCAGCGAGGAATTCCTCCACCGCGCGGCTAGCGATGGCCAGCGCCGAGATCGAGATCAGCACGATCTGGAACATCGCCGCGATCGCCTCGGCCTTGCCGTGTCCGAAGCGGTGCTTGTCGTCCGCAGGCTGGGCGGCGATCCAGACGCCGAGCAGGGTGGCAATGCTGGCGACGAGATCGAGCGTGGTGTCGGCCAGACTGCCGAGCATCGCCGTCGATCCGGTGGACCAGGCCGCCCAGCCCTTGAGGCCGAGCAGCAGCACCGCCACGCCGATACTGGCGAAAGCGGCGCTGCGGGTGAGTTTGGCGTGTTCGTGCAAGTGCGGCCTCAGGGATAGAGCAGCGAGCTGACCCAGCCGCCAGCCGCGTCTTCGTTTCGCACGAAGCGGCGGCGTTCGTGGAGGCGGTAGGGCCGGTCCTGCCAGAACTCGATGGCGGCGGGCACCACGCGGTAGCCGGTCCAGTGGGCGGGACGCTCGATCTCGCCCTCGCCGAAGCGGGCGCGGACGTCCTCGTAACGCGACAGGAAGGTCTCGCGGCTGTCGAGCGGGGCGGACTGGTCGGAAGCCACCGCGCCCAGCTGCGAATCGCGGGCGCGCGAATGGAAATAGGCGTCGGCTTCCTCGGCCGTCACCGGCGTCAGCTCGCCCTCGATGCGAATCTGGCGGCGCAGGCTCTTCCAGTGGAACAGCAGGGCGACGTGGGGATTGGCGGCGATCTCCTGCCCCTTGCGGCTGTGGCCATTGGTATAGAACACGAAGCCTTCCGGCCCATAGTCCTTGAGCAGGACCATGCGCACCGAGGGCAGCCCGTCCGGCGTCGCGGTGGCGAGCGCCATGGCATTCGAATCGTTGGGTTCGGTCTCGCGCGCCTCGTCGTACCAGGCCTTGAACAGGGCGAAGGGATCGCCGTGGGAGATGACTTCGCGGGCCTGTTCAGCTTCCATCTGCGCTTCCTGACGAACTTTTCATGAGATTCATAGGGAAATGCCCTTATCCTGCGCACCGGAAATTCCGATGACTTGCGGGCACATGGCCGGTGCATAGACGCGCTGTCCGAAGGAGAAAAGCACCGCTTGCCGTAAGGCGCGTCCGCACCTAGCTAGGGAGCCATGGCAGCAGACCCCTATTCCACCCTTGGCGTATCGCGCACGGCCAGCGAGAAGGACATCAAGTCCGCCTATCGCAAGCTGGCGAAGGAACTTCATCCCGATACCAACAAGGACAATCCCAAGGCCGCGGAGCGCTTCTCCGAAGTGACCGGTGCCTACGACCTGCTTTCCGACAAGGACAAGCGGGCGAAGTTCGATCGCGGCGAGATCGATGCCGAAGGCAATCCCATGGGCTTCGGCGGATTCGGCGGCAGCGGCGGCGGCTTCGGCGGTGCCGGGTTCGGCAGCGGCCCCGGCGGCCAGCGCGGCTTCTCGGGCGGGTTCGGCGGCAACGACGGCATCGATCTGGAAGACCTGTTCGGCGGCATCTTCGGTGGCGGCGGCCAGCGCGGCGGCGGCGGCTTCGGCGGCATGGGTGGCGGAATGGGGGGCGGCGGAACCCGCACCCGCGCGGCACCCCGCGGCGGCAACGTGAACTATCGCCTCTCGGTCCCACTGCCCGACGCGGCGGAACTGAAGCCCCAGCGAATCACCCTGTCCGATGGCAAGACCATCGACCTCAAGCTGCCGAACGGGCTGGAGGACGGCACCCAGATGCGTCTCGCCGGCAAGGGCGAGGCTGGCCCCGGCGGCGCGGGCGATGCCATCGTCACCATCCAGATCCAGCCCCACGCCTTCTTCCGCCAGGACGGCGACGACTTGCGCGTGGATCTGCCGATCACTCTCGACGAGGCGCTGGGCGGCGGCAAGGTCAAGGCACCCACGGCGGCGGGCGCGGTGATGCTCTCAGTTCCCGCCGGGGCCAGCTCGGGCAAGGTCCTGCGTCTCAAGGGGCGCGGCATGACCCGCAAGGACGGCACGCGCGGCGATCTGCTGATCAGCCTCCAGATCGTGCTGCCCGAGGGCGATGCCGACCTCGCCAAGCGGCTGGACGGCTGGAAGGATTCGCGCGACGTGCGCGCCAAGCTGGGAATCTGACGGGAGGGGCGCGAATGGTTTTCCGTTTAGCCCTTCCTGAATTCCTACGAAATTTGAACATCCTGCCCGCAACGCCTATCTCGGCCCGGTGAAAGCCGCTCCGCCGCCAGAAACACCCGCCGCGATAACGCCCGAGGACCGGCGCCGCGCGGCCTTGCGCTGGCAGGAGGTGCAAGACCGCTTCCCCCGGCCCGATCCCTCCAGCCGCGCCTATCTTGTGGTCAGGCGCGTCCTCGCCGGGACCTGGGAAGACGGCTTCATCCACGCCGGCAACTTCGCCTACATGACGATCGTCGCGCTGTTTCCCTTCTTCATCGCGCTCGCGGCGATCTATTCGGCGCTGGGCGAGCAGGGGCAGCTGGAAAGCGCGATCGACGCGGTGCTCAATTCGCTGCCGCCGCGCGTCGAGGAGGCGCTCGCCCCGGTCGCCCGCGATGCCGTGGCGGCGCGGCACGGCTGGCTGCTGTGGATCGGCGGCGTGCTCGGCCTGTGGACCGCGACCAGCCTAATCGAGACCATCCGCGACATCCTCCACCGCGCCTACGGCACGACCAAGAGCCTGAAATTCTGGCGAAACCGGCTGGCATCGAGCGGGCTGATCTTCGGATCGGTGTTGCTGCTGTTGCTTTCACTGTCGTCGCAAGTGCTTATTTCGCTGATCGAGGACGTGCTGCTGACGCTGTTTCCGGCGCTCAAGGCCTTCAATTACCAGATCGGCATATCCCGCGCGGTCACGGCGGGCACCCTGTTCGCCTCGCTCTACGCGCTGTTTTTTCTTTTGACGCCAAGCCGTTATCAGGCAAAACTCTATCCCAAATGGCCCGGACCGCTGTTCGTTGCGACCTGGTGGCTGGGCGCCGCCTGGCTGCTGCCTAAAGTGTTGCGCAATTTCATCGCTTACGATTTGACGTACGGAAGTCTCGCCGGAGTGATGATCGCGCTTTTCTTTTTCTGGCTTGTCGGACTAGGGATGGTCGCGGGCGCGGAACTCAACGCCGCCCTTACCGTCAGTCCCGAGGAGCAGGAGATGCTTGCCGGGGGCTCAGGCGGGAAAAGCAGCACCGCTGCACAGAACAACGAAGTACAGGAAGAACAAGAATGACCGGTCTGATGCAGGGTAAACGCGGCCTGATCATGGGCCTTGCCAATGACAAGTCCCTGGCCTGGGGCATCGCGAAGAAGCTGCACGAACAGGGCGCCGAGCTGGCCTTCTCCTATCAGGGCGATGCGCTGGCCAAGCGCGTGAAGCCGCTGGCGGAAAGCCTCGGCAGCGATTTCCTCATCGATTGCGACGTTTCGGACATGGCGGCGCTCGATGCCGCGTTCGCGACGCTGAAGGCGCGCTGGGAGACGATCGACTTCGTCGTCCACGCCATCGGCTTCTCGGACAAGAACGAACTGCGCGGCAAGTATGTCGACACCAGCCTCGACAACTTCCTGATGACGATGAACATTTCGGCCTACAGCCTCGTCGCCGTCACCAAGCGCGCGGAACCGATGATGCGCGAAGGGGGCTCGATCCTGACGCTGACCTATTACGGCGCCGAAAAGGTCGTGCCGCACTACAACGTCATGGGCGTGGCCAAGGCAGCGCTGGAAACCTCGGTGAAGTACCTCGCCAACGATCTCGGCCCGCAGAACATCCGCGTGAACGCGATCTCGGCTGGCCCGGTGAAGACTCTGGCCGCCAGCGGCATCGGCGATTTCCGCTATATCCTCAAGTGGAACGAGCTGAACTCGCCGCTGCGCCGCAACACCACGATCGAGGATGTGGGCGGTTCGGCCCTCTACTTCCTGTCGGACCTGTCCGCGGGCGTGACCGGCGAAGTCCACCATGTCGATTCGGGGTATCACCTCGTCGGCATGAAGCAGGAAGACGCGCCGGATATCGCCCTGAGCTAAGGGCGGCTTTCCGAATACAAAAAGGGGCCGGGAGGAAACTCCCGGCCCCTTTTTCGTTTGCCGTAAAGGCGTCCGCCCTCACCCCATCAAACGCGGCACCGAGACCGAGAACACGTCGAAGTGCGCATCGGGATGCTCGGCCTGCCCGTCGCGCGGAGCCTGACGGACCTGCACCACGCCGTTCTTGCCGAAGCCGTCCACCACCGGGCGCCCGGCATCGCGGCTCAGCCAGAGGCGCAAAAGGTGCCGCTTGCGCTGTGGCTCCGGCCAGTCCCAGAAGGTCGTGCGGGCATGGAGCGCGGCATAGTTCGATAGCCACTGGATGTCGCCGGGGCGGAAATCCATCTCGATGGCCATGCCTTCCTCGTAAGTGATCGTATCGAAGAGTTCGAGCACCTCGATCTGCTCCGGAGACAGCCGGGGCACGCCCGCGTATTCCTGCGCGGTGAGGATGTAGAGCGAGCCCGCGTACATCGAGAATACCCCGTCCACGAGGCTGACGATCGGCGAGGTATAGGTGTCCGCAGGCGCATTGTGGTCCTGACGGCGCCAGTCCCAGTGGAAAGGTTCAAGCAGCAGCGGCGCCAGATCAGGGCGGCGGCGCAGGATCTCGTTGTAGATTTCCGCACCCGAGACGAGGCAGGACAGGCCGCCCTCCTTGGCCGGACGCAGGCACATGAGCGCGACGATATCCGAACTGTCCGAGTGATAGACCAGCTTGTCGCGCACCTTGGAGGAGAGCGCGGTGGGATCGTCCATGGTCTTGTCGCTGGTGGCGTAGACATGGTCGATCAGGTCGCCCATCTCGTTCTGGCGGATCGGATCGCCCATGTGCAGGCCGAGAATGTAGTAGATCGCGCTGGACAGCGGGTCCGAATAGAGCTGCGTGCGCAGGCCGCGCACCAGCACGAAACCGCGCCCGTAATCGACATCCTCGCCCCAGGACTTCACCGCATCGGCGCAGGCGATCAGCGGATATTCCTCGGCGGTGACGGTGCGCAAGTCCGGATTCTCGGCGAGGAAACGGGCGCCGAGCGTTTCCAGCTCCTGCACCTGTTCGTCGGACAGCATGTAGATCCACTCGTCGGTGGCGGCGAGCCGGTCTCCCCGCCAGGCGGCGGCGGTGGTGACGGGCGGGACGGCCTCCAGCGGCGCGGGAGCGGAACTGGCCATGCTTCGTGAGTCCTTCTTCTGGGTCTGTAGCTATGCGCCGGACCCTAGGCCGATTGCCGGAGGCTGACTTGGCGAGCGATGCCCGAAACCTTTTCCCCATGCGCATCCTGAACGAGAACGGAGTTCGATTGCACCGGACAAGAATAGAACATAAAAGGAACATATGTTCGATTCGAGTCGCTTCAAACGGGCTGCAAGCCTCGCTCAGACCTCCCCGGAGGGCTGGCCGGACGCACCTTTGCAGCAGGACGGCGTGCATGAATTCTACGCAGCGCGAGGACAGGACGGCAGCGCCGCACTTGCCCCGCCGCTCGCCCTCGCCATGCTTTGCGGGGTGCAGGCACGCCAGCCGGGGGAGACCCTGCTCTGGCTGAGACTCGCCAAGGGCAAGCAGGCCCGGCAGCGCCCTTATGCCCCCGGCCTGGCCGAACTCGGCATCGATCCCGCCGCGATCGTACTGATGCGCCTGCCAGACCTCCAGAGCCTGCTGCGCGCAGGCGTGGACTGCGTGCGCCACGGCGGCGCGGCCACGGTGATCCTGGAAGTGGACGGCCGCGCCCCGGCCTTCGACCTGACCGCATCGCGCCGCCTCGCGCTGGCGGCGGAGCGGAGCGGCACCATGGTCCTGATCGTGCGCAGCGGCGCCGATCCTGCCCCCAGCGCCGCCCATAGCCGCTGGCAGGTGGCCAGCGCCCCCTCGGTGCCCCTGCCCGCCGATGCGCCGGGAGACCCGGTGTTCGACGTGACCCTGCTGCGCCAGCGCGGCGGGCGGGAAGGACTCAACCTGCAACTGGAATGGGATCGTGAGCAAGGCAGCTTCCGTGCGCCGCTATCTCGCGGTCGTCCTGCCCTTCCTGCCGTCCGAACGGGCGATGCGGGAAGGCGCAGCGCCGCCTGACGCAGCCTTTGCCCTCATCGCGAAGCAACGCGGGGCGCACCGCATCATGGCGCTGTCGCCCGCCGCGCTGAAACGCGGCCTCTCGGCAGGCATGATGCTGGCCGACGCCCGTGCGCAGGAACCCGATCTCGCCGCACTGAAGCATCGCCCCGAAGCGGACCGCTCCCTGCTGCTGCGGCTGGTGGAGGCCTGCGAGCGCTATACCCCGATGGTCGCCCCGCAAGGCGAAGACGCGCTGGTGCTGGACCTTACCGGTTGCTTCGACAACCTCGCCATGGATGAGAGCGCCCTTCGCAGCGATCTCGTGGCCCGCCTGTCCCGGCTGGGCTTCCACCCGCTGGCCGCCTGTGCCGCAACCCCGGATGCCGCCCTCGCCCTCGCTCGTTTCGGTAAGCGATCCCTGCATGAACTGCCGGTGGCCGCACTCGGCCTGGGAGAGGACGCCCATCTTGCCCTGAAGCGTGCCGGGCTGCGCACCATAGGCCAGCTGGCCGACCGCCCCCGCGCGCCCCTTGCGGCCCGCTTCGGCAAAGTGATGTCGGTCGCCCTCGCCCACCTGCTGGAAGAGCAGGACCGGCGCATCACCCCGCACCGCACCCTCCCCCCGATCTGGGTGGAGCAGCGCTTCGCCGAACCCATGGCCACGGTGAAACCCCTGCTAGGGGTGATCGCGTGGCTGGCCGGACAGGCGCGGGACCTGCTGGTCGCGCGCGGGCGGGGCGGGCGGCGCTACGAAATCTCGCTGTTCCGCACCGACGGCCATGTCGCCCGGCTCGCCGTCGACAGCGGGCTGCCGCTGCGCAACCCCGCCGATGTCGTCCGGCTCTTCCGCGAGCGCATCGAATCGCTCGCCGACCCGCTCGATCCGGGCTTCGGCTACGACCTCCTGCGCCTGTCCGTCCCCCTGCACGAGGATATGTCCGAGGGGCAGGAGCGGCTGGACGAGGACAAGTCCGGCAGGCCCGATCTCGCCCCCCTGCTCGACCGCCTGCAAGTGCGCTTCGGCGCCGAATGCCTCCACCGCTTCGCCCCGCGCGACGAGCACCTGCCCGAATATGCGGACCGCCTCGTGCCTGCCGCCTCGGCCCCACAGCCCTGGCCCCAGCCGGAAACGGGGGAACCGCCCCTGCGCCCGCTGTTCCTGTTCGACCCGCCCCAGCCGGTCACCGTCCTTGCCGAAGTGCCCGACGGCCCGCCGCGCCGGTTCGGCTGGCAAGGCAGGCAGCACCGGATCGTGCGACAGGAAGGGCCTGAGCGCATCGCCTATCCTTGGTGGAAGACGGTAGAGGCCAGCGGCCCGACGCGCGACTACTACCGGATCGAGGACGAGAACGGCTGCCGGTTCTGGCTATTCCGCCACGGCCTCTACGGCAGCGAGAAGGCCGATCCGCACTGGTATCTCCACGGCGTCTTCGCATGAGCGTCGAAGCGCCAGCCTATGTCGAGTTCGCGACGACGACCGCCTATTCGTTCCTGCGCGGCGCCAGCACGCCGGGCGAGATGGCGATCACGGCCATGACTCTCGGCCACCCCGGCATCGGCATTGCCGACCGCAACACCGTGTCCGGCGTCGCCCGCGCCCTCGCCGCTCTGCGCAAGCGCGCGGAAAAGGCGGAAGCCGATGGCGAGACCCTGCCCGATTTCCGCCTCATGGTCGGCGCGCGGCTGGTCTTCGCCGACGATACGCCCGAGATTCTCGCCTATCCGACCACCCGCTACGGCTGGGGCCGCCTCACCCGCCTGCTCACCACCGGCAACTTGCGCACGACCAAGGGCAACTGCGTACTGCACTTCGAAGACTTGCTGGAATTCCTGGAGGACATGCAACTGATCGTCGCCACACCGGCGTCCGACGACCTCCTGCGCCTACTCTCGAAGGCCGCCCCCGGCAAAGTCTGGCTGGGCGCGACAATGCTGCGTCAGGGCCGCGATGCCCGCCGCCTCATGGCCTTGCGCGAGCAGGCAGCCATGACCGGCGTACCGCTGATCGCCATCAACGATGCCCAATACGACAAGCCCGAGAACCGCCCCCTGCACGATGTCATGACCGCGATCCGCGAAAAGACCACGGTGCAAGCCGCCGGTCGCCGCCTCGTCGCCAATGCCGAGCGGCACCTGAAGCCCGCTGCCGAAATGGCCCGCCTCTTCGCCGCCGCCCCGGAAGCCATCGCCGCCATCGAAGACTTCATGAACGGCATCGCTTTCAGGCTCAAAGACCTGAGCTATACCTATCCCCATGAGCCGATCCCTTATGGCTACACCCCGCAAGGCTGGCTCACCGAACTCGTCTGGAGCCGGGCAAACGGCCTCTACCCACAAGGCATTCCCGAAAAGCTGACTCGCCTGCTCACCGGGGAACTGGAGATCATCGGCGTTCAGGACTACGCCGCCTACTTCCTCACCGTCCACGATATCGTCCAGTGGGCGCAGAGGCAGGGCATCCTCTGCCAAGGCCGGGGATCGGCAGCCAATTCCGCGGTCTGCTTCGTGCTCGGCGTCACCGCCGTCGATCCGGTGAAGCACAGCCTGCTGTTCTCCCGCTTCATCTCCACCGAGCGCAAGGAGCCGCCGGACATCGACGTCGATTTCGAGCACGAGCGGCGCGAGGAGGTGATGCAGTATATCTACAAGCGCTACGGACGCGAGCGGGCCGGGATCGCCGCCACGGTCATCCACTACCGATCGCGCAGCGCCGCCCGCGACACCGGCAAGGCGCTGGGCCTCAGCGAAGACGTGACCGCCCGCCTCGCCAGCACCGTCTGGGGCAGCCATGCCGCGAAATACGACCGCAACCGCTGCCTCGAAGCCGGACTCGATCCCGACAACCCGACGATCGCGCGGGTAAATCGCTTCACCGAGGCGATTCTGGAGTTCCCCCGCCACCTCTCGCAACATGTCGGCGGCTTCGTGCTGACCCAGGACAGGCTGGACGAGACCGTGCCGATCCACAACGCGGCCATGGAGGATCGCACCTTCATCGAGTGGGACAAGGACGACATCGACACCCTCCGCCTGATGAAAGTCGATATTCTGGCGCTCGGCATGCTGACCTGCATCGGCAAGGCCTTCGCCATGATCGAGACTCACATCGGCAAGCAGTATCAGCTGAGTTCGGTGCCGGGTGACGAGAAGGACCACAGGAAAAATCCTCCCCACGTCAAGGCGGTCTACGAGATGCTCCAGCGCGGCGACAGCATCGGCGTCTTCCAGGTCGAAAGCCGCGCGCAGATGAACATGCTGCCGCGCCTGAGACCCAAAAGGTTCTACGATCTGGTGATTCAGGTCGCCATCGTCCGTCCCGGTCCGATTCAGGGCGACATGGTCCACCCCTATCTGCGTCGGCGTCAGGGCATCGAAGAACCGGAATTCCCTTCTCCGGCTCCCCCGCACGATCCCAACGAACTGCGCGGCGTGCTCGGTGAAACCATGGGCGTCCCGCTGTTTCAGGAACAGGCGATGAAGCTCGCCATCACCGCCGCGAATTTCTCCGATATCGAAGCCAACCAGCTCCGCCGCGCCATGGCGACTTTCCGCAATGTCGGCACCATCGACTCCCTGCGCGGCAAGATGGTGGGCGGCATGGTCGCGCGCGGATATGCGAAGGACTTCGCCGAGCGTTGCTTCAAGCAGATCGAAGGCTTCGGCAGCTACGGCTTCCCGGAAAGCCACGCCCTCGCTTTCGCGCGGCTGGTCTGGGTCTCGGCCTATATCAAGCACCACTACCCCGCCGTCTTCGCCGCCGCCCTGCTCAATTCGCAGCCCATGGGCTTCTACGCCCCGGCCCAGATCGTCCGCTGCGCACAGGAGCACGGCGTGGAAGTCCGCCCCGTCGATGCGAATCACAGCGAATGGGACTGCACTTTGGAGCGAAACGCGAAAGGCGAACTCGCGCTGCGCCTCGGCCTGCGCCAGATTCACGGGTTCAGCAAGATTTGGGCAAAGACGATCAAGGACCATCGCCCCTATACCAACCTCGAAGACCTCGCCCACCGCGCCGACCTGCCGCAGCGCGCGCTCAACCTGCTGGCCGATGCCGACGCCTTGCGTTCGATCGGCCTCGACCGCCGCGAGGGTCTCTGGGAAGCGCGGCGCACACCCAGCGGCGAACTCCCCCTCTTCGCCGCCGCCCGCGCCCGCGAACTGGGCGACGAGCCGCCCGCCGCCCTGCCCGCCATGCCACTTTCGGAACACGTCGCGGCGGATTACCAGACCACCCGTCTCTCCCTGAAGGCCCACCCGATGGACTTCCTGCGCCCGGTCTTCGCGGCGGAAGGCGTGCTGAGCTGCGCCGAACTGGCAAAGGCGAAACCGGGAAAACGGGTGAAAGTCGCCGGCGTGGTGCTGGTCCGCCAGCGACCGGGCAAGGGAAACGCGATCTTCGTCACGCTGGAAGACGAAGGCGGCATCACCAACGTGGTGATCTGGGAAAGACTGTTCGAGACCTACCGCCGCCCGGTAATGGCCGCGCGGCTGATGGTTGTGGAGGGCCTCGTCCAGTGCAGCCCCGAAGGCGTCGTACACCTGATGGCCCAGCGCATCCACGACCGTACTCCGGAACTCGGCCGCCTCTCCGAAGACCACGAGACCCAACCGCAACTCTCCAGCGCGGACGAAGTCGTGCGCCCGCAGCATCCCCGAAACGTGCGGATACTCCCCCGCTCGCGCGACTTCCATTGAGGTAAAATACAAGAGATTCAGTGATTTCTTAAAGGCATGGACCTATCCCTGCGCGCTTCTCTTATCGACGGGGGTTATCGATGTCCGACACCAACTCACAAAACGCGGCGATGGCAGGTCTGCTCTACCAGGCGAACGCAAAGTCCACCGGGGTGACTTATCTGCTGTGGTTCTTCCTCGGCTCGCTGGGCGCCCATCGCTTCTATGCCGGAAAAACCGCAGGCGGCATCGTCCAACTCGTGCTGTTCGTGCTTGGCTGGGCGACGATCTGGATTTTCGGTTTCGGCCTGCTGTTCCTGATTCCGCTCGGCATCTGGGTGCTGGTAGATGCTTTCCTGATCCCCGGCTGGCTGCGCCAGTTCAACACCAATCTGGTGCACCGCGTTCTCGCCTGAGCGCCGATCCACGGGCGGCGCGCAACCGCCGCCCAAACGGGCTGCCATGGGTCGAAACCGATCTGCTCTGAAAATTTAGGGAAATGGTGCACCCGACAGGATTCGAACCTGTGGCCTCTGCCTTCGGAGGGCAGCGCTCTATCCAGCTGAGCTACGGGTGCAGTGCTGGGGCGACTAGCAGAGCATGAGCGGCGTTGCCAGTGCCAAATCCATCCATCGCATCATAGGCTTGGGAAAACCTTCGTCAGGATATCATCGAGGCGAACGCCCCCAACGCTATCGGCGGCTTGAAAGTTCCCTCTATGTTCCTATTATACCACCATGGCCGAAGCTGATTCCCCCCTCTCATCACCGCTCGCTTCCTTCGTCGCCGCCGACGTCGCGCGGGGAATCGGGCGGCTGTTTGCCCGCAACGATATCTGGTGCCTGCCGGAAATGCCGCTGCGCTGCGGGCGCCGGGCGGACCTCATGGGCATCGATTCAAAAGGCCACGTCATCATCGTCGAGATCAAGGTTTCGCGGGCAGACTTGCTGGGCGACGGCAAGTGGCCGGACTATCTCGACTATTGCGACCGCTTCTACTGGGGCCTGCCGCCCTCGCTGGACCGCGCGCCGCTGGAATCCGAGCCGTTCCTGCCCGAGCAGTGCGGCGTGATCGTCGCAGACGGCTACGATGCGGAGATTTTGCGCCCTGCCCCGCTGCGTCAACTCGCCGCCGCGCGCCGCAAGGTCGAAACCGAGCGTCTCGCCCGAGCGTCGCTCCGGCGGCTTGTCACTCTGGGCGATCCGCAGACCCAGCAATGGGGCAGCGAAGGCTGATGGACGATCCGGAGCCGAAACTCCGGATCGCGTGAAACGTCAGGCGACTTCCTTCTCGATCCACTCCGGATAGAACGACGGCTCGCGCTCCGACCATCCCGCGGCGGTCGCGGCCGCTTCGCTGATCGAGTGAAGCAGGGTCTTGCGGCGCTCGGGCCGAATCTGGGGAAGCGCCGCCGCGCCGCAGAAAGCGCCCGGCAACCAGGGCCTTACCCAGCCGCCCAGCAGGCGCTCGTAAAGGAAGCGGAAGGCCGGGAACGATTCGATGCGGTCCTGCGCCAGATCGAAAGCCGCCATATGGACGAGCTTGCCCATGAACGCGGTGATGTCGTCGAAGCCAAACTCGTCAGGCCGCATGTCCCGCAGTACCGCAAGGTCTTCGTAGCTCTCGTACTGCTTTCGGATCGAGGTGGCCTCGGCAGCATCTCGTGCCCAGAGGCCGAGCGCATCCTGCCGGCCCAGCCCCACGTCGAGGCTGCGACGGATGTAGCGCTGCTCGCAGGGCGTGAAGCTGGCGAACTCCCGCAGTTCGCTGATGGTGATGGTGGCCTTTCCCGTGTGAGTCATGGTCCTGATCCTCGTGACACGGAAGGACTATCCTCCCTGTCACTAAAACCAATTTCTGCCACATGGGTTGCTACAGCCTTAACTGCGCAAAGGTTTGTCCCCCCTAATTCCGGCAAGATTCATGCAGGATTTCAATTCGGGACAGGTTGAAAGATACCAATTTCCGCACTTTTGCGAGGAAATCGGCCCTCCCCCGGCAAGGAGAAGGCCGATCCGGAAAAATCGCGGTCTGCAAAAATTCAGATGAGACCGGCGAGCGGGCTGGACGGATCGGCGTAGCGGCGCTGCGCCATACGTCCGGCGAGGTAGGCGTCGCGGCCCGCTTCGACCGCCAGCTTCATCGCGCGGGCCATGCGGATCGGATCGCGCGCTTCGGCAATGGCGGTGTTCATCAGCACGCCGTCGCAGCCCAGTTCCATCGCCACGGCGGCTTCGGAGGCCGTGCCCACGCCCGCGTCGACCAGCACCGGGACCTTGGCCCCTTCCACGATCAGACGGACGGTAACCTTGTTCTGGATGCCGAGGCCCGAACCGATCGGCGCGCCGAGCGGCATGACCGCCACGGCACCGGCTTCCTCTAGCTGCTTTGCGGCGATCGGATCGTCGACGCAGTAGACCATCGGCAGGAAGCCCTCGTTCGCGAGGATTTCCGTGGCCTTCAACGTCTCGCGCATGTCCGGGTAGAGCGTGCGCGCCTCGCCCAGCACTTCCAGCTTCACGAGATCCCAGCCGCCCGCTTCGCGCGCCAGCCGCAGGGTGCGAATGGCGTCGTCGGCGGTGAAGCAACCGGCGGTGTTGGGCAGGTAGGTGATCTTTTTAGGGTCGATGTAGTCGGTCAGCATCGGCGCCTTGGGGTCCGAGACATTGACCCGGCGCACCGCGACGGTGACGATTTCCGCGCCCGAAGCCGCTACCGCCGCCGCGTTCTGCTCGAAATCCTTGTACTTGCCGGTGCCCACGATCAGGCGCGAGCGGAAGGTTCGGCCAGCGACAGTCCAAGAATCCGGGGCCCAAGTATCAGCAGCGGTATCGGTCAAGGTTCGCATCCTTTCGGGGAACGGGTATTTCAGGAAAGTGGGGCGAGCAAACTCAGCCGCCGCCGACGAAGTGGACGATCTCCAGCACATCGCCATCGGACAGCAGCACGTCCCCCAGCGTCGAGCGCGGGGCGATCTCGCCGTTATGCTCGACGGCGACCTTCTTGGGATCGAGACCGATGCCGGCAACGAGATCGGCAATCGACGAGCCGGGTGCAATGCGGCGCGGTTCGCCGTTCACGGTGAGGGAGAGTTCAGCAACCATGGGCCGCAGATAGCGCCGAGAATCGATTTGGAAAGTGCCCAGGGGTGCAATCCCGGCACTTTCCCTGAAACGGCCTTCAATGCGCGCGGTGCAGGTTCCGGATGTGCGCGAAGGCGACAAGCGCGACACCGACGATCGTCAGCATCGATTCCGCCAGGCCATGACCGACCGCGATAGCCATGGCCATCAGCGCAAGGCCGACTCCGCCAATCACCAGCGGCGCGACGCGGCCATGACGCATGACTCCGAAGCCGAGCGAGATCACGCCCACCACGAGGGCCAGCGCCAGACCGACACGGTGGACTTCCGGCGAAAGCAGAACTTCACCGCCAAGACCGAGGAATCCCACGAAAAAGACACCGAGAACGCAATGGATCGCACAAAGACCGCTGAGCAGGATACCTGCCCGGTCCAGCCGGTTTCGAATCGCGATGATGGCGGTACGCATGGATGTCCATGTATGTGACGTTGTAACATTCATCAAGCCCCGACTGCGTGACGAAACATTCGATCGACGTGCCCCTTGCGCATTTCGTCGCAAGATCGCAGGGATTTGCGCCATGAGAGTTTCTGACGGTCGTCCCATCCTCGGCACAGCCGACGATATCGCCCCCATGGTTCGCTGGCTGCTGTTCGTGGCTGCGCTGGTCGTCCTCATCGTCGCGGTCGGGGGCATAACCCGGCTGACCGAGTCCGGGCTGTCGATCACCCAGTGGAAGCCGCTGACCGGCGCGATCCCGCCGCTGACCGATGCGCAGTGGCAGACCGAATTCGCCCGCTACAAGCAAATTCCCCAGTACATCGACGTCAACGGCCCGGCGGGCATGACCCTGGCGCAGTACAAGTTCATCTATTTCTGGGAATGGGTCCACCGTCTGCTCGCCCGCCTGATCGGCCTGGCCTTCGCACTCCCGCTGGCGTGGTTCTGGTACAAGCGCACGATCCCGCTGGGCTACAAGCCGCGCCTGATCGCGCTGCTGGCGCTGGGCGGGCTTCAGGGCGTGGTCGGCTGGTGGATGGTCTCCTCGGGCCTCACGCCGGAAGCCGCGGACCGGGTGAATCACTTCCGTCTCGCCGCGCACCTGCTGGTGGCACTGACGACGCTGGGCGGCCTCGTCTGGACGGCTCTCGATCTGCGCGAACTGCGGCGCGGGCAGGCTCCGGCCCGCGTGACCCGGTTCAGCGCCGTAGTCATGGCCATGCTGTTCTTCCAGCTCTTCATGGGCGCGATGGTCGCGGGCCTGCGCGCGGGCTATGTCGCGGGCATGGGCTGGTTCAGCATGGACGCCTGGCCGCTGATGCAGGGCACGTTCTTCCCCGAAGGCGTGGAATGGGCAGGCGGCGCGCTTCATGCGCTCGTCAACGATCCCTTCCTCACGCACTTCGTCCATCGCTGGTGGGCCTGGGCCGTGGTCGCGGTGCTGGTGGTCATGGGCCGCCGCCTCAAGGCCCGCCACGCCCGCCTTGCCTCGATCGCGGTGCATTCGGCCGTCGGGACCCAGGTGCTGCTCGGCATCTTCACCGTCTGGTCGGGCGTGGCGCTCTGGCTGGCCGTGGCGCACCAGCTCTGCGGCGCGCTGCTGGTCGCCGCGACGGTCTGGGGGGCGCATTGCCTCGGCCGACGCGATCAGGTCGGTCTGGGCATGTGAGCAGGTTTGAGGTATTATTTTACCTCTATGGGAACCCGCAGCCTGCTTGACTTGCAGGCCCATTTCGACGATTTGGCCGCCTTCCCGCGGTGCCGGAGATTCGTGAAAGCGAACGATTCGGCCACCGCGACCTGAACATTAGGGATAGACCAGCCATGAAGGCGCTTACGAAGGTCACCCGGTCGATCAAGCCGGCCGAGGTGGAAAAGAAGTGGCATCTGATCGATGCCGAGGGTCTGGTGGTTGGCCGTCTCGCGGTCGTCATCGCCGACCTCCTGCGCGGCAAGCACAAGCCGAGCTTCACCCCGCACGTCGATTGCGGCGACCACGTCGTCGTGATCAACGCCGAGAAGGTGAAGTTCACCGGCAAGAAGCTTGGCGACAAGACCTACTACAAGCACACCGGCTACGCCGGCGGCATCAAGGAAGTGACTGCGGACAAGGTCCTCGGCGGTCGTTTCCCCGAGCGCGTGCTTGAAAAGGCTGTCGAGCGCATGATCCCCCGTGGCCCGCTCGGCCGTGACCAGATGCGTGCCCTGCACCTCTACGCCGGCACCGAGCACCCGCACGGTGGCACCCAGCCCGAAGCACTCGACGTCGCTTCCATGAACCGCAAGAACAAGGTTGGCGCGTAATGTCCGATACCGAAACCGTACAGAGCCTGTCCGACCTCAAGGACCTGGGCGAAGTCGCCGCCGTTGAAACCTCGGAAGAGACCTTCACGCCCGTCGTTTCGAACGCGCCCCTGCGCGAGCAGCAGCTCGACGCCTATGGCCGCGCTTACGCCACCGGCCGCCGCAAGGACGCCGTGGCCCGCGTTTGGGTGAAGCCCGGCACCGGCAAGTTCATCATCAACGGCCGTGATCAGGAAGTGTACTTCGCACGTCCGACCCTGCGCCTCGTCATCAACCAGCCCTTCCAGGTTGCTGGCCGCGACGGCGCCTACGACGTGATCGCCACCGTCAAGGGCGGCGGTCTCTCGGGCCAGGCCGGTGCCGTGAAGCACGGTATCGCCCAGGCGCTCTCGAAGTACGAGCCCGCCCTGCGCGCGTCCGTCAAGGCCGCCGGCTTCCTTACCCGCGACCCGCGCGTCGTCGAGCGTAAGAAGTATGGCCGTGCCAAGGCACGTCGTAGCTTCCAGTTCTCGAAGCGTTAATTCGCTCACCGAGAGCTTCGGCTTACGAAAGAGGGTCGCGGGAACCGCGGCCCTTTTTTGTTGCGCCGTTTCCGCGCGGACGAGCCTTTGGAAAGGGCAGAACGGCGACAGGTAGCTTGCCATAGCAAGGTATCTGTCCATGCCCTGTATCAATCTTAGCAAGGTATCTTGCGTTACACAGTAGCTGTCTATATACACTCCTCATCCGCAGGAGATGATTCGATGTCCGAAATCGAAGTACAGCTGAAGAAGGGGGTGCTCGGTCTCTGCGTGCTCGCCCTGCTGTCGCGGGGGGACAGTTACGCTTACGAGATCGCCAGCCGCATGGCTGCGGCGGTCGATATGGGCGAAGGGACGATCTACCCACTCATGCGCCGCATGCAGTCGGACGGTCTCGTCGCGACTTACCTGGAGGAATCGCCCTCCGGCCCGCCCCGCAAATACTACCGCATCACCGAGACCGGCCGCAGCCGCCTTGCCGAACAGGTCCAGGAATGGCGCGGGTTCACCGCCGCCGTCGACGGTCTGCTCGACGGTGCCGCTGCCGCTGCCGCACCTTCAAACGCCGCACCCAAGACAGAGGAGCCGAGCCATGACGCGTAACGAGTTCATCCGTCGCCTGAAGGCCGGCCTAAAGGGCATGCCGCAGGACGTCGTCGCCGAGATCGTCGCCGACTACGAAGAGCACTTCGAAGCAGGTGCCGCCGAAGGCCGCAGCGAACAGGAAGTGGCCGCTGCCCTTGGCGATCCCGGCCGCCTCGCCCGCGAACTGCGCTTCGAGGCAGGCTTCCGCAACTGGGAAAGCGGCCGCTCGCCGTCTTCCGCCTGGAGCGCGATTCTCGCCTTCATGGGGCTGGCCACCATCGACATCCTGATCCTGCTGCCGATCGTGCTGCCGGTTCTGGGCGTGATGTTCGGCCTCTACGTCGCCACCCTGATCGCCTTCCTGGCAGGCGGCTTCATCCTGATCGCCGGGCCGTTCAGCGGCTTTCCGGGCGGGGTGCTGGTCGCCATCCTCGGCGGGCTGGGCACGATGAGCGCCGCCGTGGCGATCGCCGCGCTGCTGACTCTGGTCAGCATCTGGATCATCAACGCCATCATGTGGTTCGGTCGCCTGCACTACCGCGTGCTCGAACCCGCCATGCACTCGCAAGACTGAAAAGCACGAGAGAAAGGAACCAAGTGATGTTCAGGAAGCTGCTCATCGTATTCGCCAGCGGCGTGATCCTGACGATCGTCGCCTTCAGCGCAGCCTGGGTCATCGGCGGAGACAAGTTCCGTCGCGACGTGAACGAAGGCGACATCAACTGGACCATCGGCGGCGACGACGATGCCGCCGACAGCCCCCAGATCACCCGCAACTTCGCGATCCAGCCCGGCGCGCGTCTGGCCATGGACATCCCGGTGCAGCTCGTCTTCACCAAGGGCGACAAGCCCGAGATGGTCGTCAGCGGCCCGCAGCAGCTGGTCGATCGCCTGACCTGGGAAGACGGCCGCCTGGCCGTCAAGGGTAGCTGGCACAGCCGCAAGGGCCTGAAGGTCCGGATCACCGCGCCCGAGATCGAAGGCCTGGACTTCGACGCTCCTGGCGACGTCACCCTGACCGGTCTCGACCAGGACAGCCTGACGGTGAACGGCAACGGCGCGCTCAGCCTGGCCGCCACCGGCAAGGTCCGCAAGCTGGCGGTCACCACCGACGGAGCAGGAAGCCTCGATTTCGGCAAGGTCGAGGTTCAGGACGCCACGGTAGAAGTGAATGGCGCCGGAGACCTGACGCTGGGCGCGAGCGGCAACGTCAGCGTGCAGATCAACGGCATCGGCAATGTCACGCTGGTCCGCAAGCCGGCGAACCTCAAGACCGAGATCAACGGCATCGGCAACGTCAGCCACGACTACAAGTAAGCCGAAGGAAACCCAGGCACCGCCGCGATCCTTTCGCAGGCGGTCAATATGACAAGGGCCGCACCGTTTCGACGGTGCGGCCCTTTTTTCGTCTTTCCGAAAGGACTTCGGTCAATGCACCGGCGGATCGACCGGCGGCACCGCGCCAACCGGGGCCACCGGCTCGTCCGGTTCGCGCGGTGGCAGGGCGTTCTCGGGGACCTGATCGATCTGCATGGCGGCAGTCGGCACATGTTCAAGATTGCGGGCGACCACCCGGATCTCGTCGCCGTCGATGGTGATCTCGTTGAAGCTGGGCGGCGTCGAGCGGATCCGCTTCGACAGCGTACCTGCGCCGATCATCCGCAGCGGCCCGGCCGACGTCTGGGCGGTAAGATCGAAAGCGTCGTGAATGTGCCCCGACAGAACGGCCATGACCTTGCGGCCGGCCAGCACTTCCATCGTGCGCGTGCCGTTGATCGTCAGCAGCTTGCCGTCTTTGGCGCGCCGCTCGATCAGCGGATGGTGCGCCGCGACCAGCACGCGGGTCCCGGCGGGCAGGGCATCGATGGCGGCTAGCGTCTCGGCCAGCGCCTTTTCCGTCACCCAGCCGTTCGACCAGGGAAAGCGCTGCCACTGCGCGCGGGTCGTGGTCTTGAGCGGCACAATGGCGACGCCCGGCAAGTGGAGTTCGGCCTCGACCAGATTCTCGATCGCGTGGAAGCGCTTGTACGGCGCGAAGAACCGTTCGTAGAGGTTGAAATAGGGAATGTCGTGGTTGCCGACTTCGACCGTCACGGGGATGTCCAGCCCCTTGATCCAGCGCGCCGCCGCATCGAATTCGGGATGGCGCGCGCGCATGGTCAGGTCGCCGGTGATCGCCACGGCATGGGGGTTCTCCCGCTCGATGCAGGATTTCGCCCAGTCCAGCGCGCGCTGGTCTTCCAGCCCGAAATGGATGTCGCTCAAGTGAAACAGGCGGATCGGCCCGCCCGCAGGGAAGGAATTTTCAGGAACCATCACGCGTCGTTACCAGATCGACTTCGCAAGTCGCGAGGTAAAACACCTCTTCGGCCGCTCCGTCGAACGGTTCGCCGTCGATCAGCAGACCCATCGGTTCGCCGGACGGGCAGACCAGCCTGATCTGGCGATGATTTCCCAGCGAATCGTGCGGCCCGTCGCGAAAGTCGCGGTTGAGCAGGGCGATCCCCTGTCCCGCATAGTCGGCCAGCGATTCCGCGTAATAGCCGTTGGCTTCCAGCCCGTCCTCGCCCGGAGTCACGGTGATCGCCGCATACCCCTCGTCGCGGCCGCAGTCGGCTTCGGCGCAGACGACCTTGGGGCCGTTAGCCGACCAAGAAATCGCCTGGGCCGCCGTATTGACAAATTCGACCACGTTCAGCGCCCGCATCGCCTCGCGCACTTCGTTCCAGACCGTGCCGGGGCCGGCAAGAATGCCGGTCAGGCCCACGCCGTGGCGACTGGAAATCACTGTGGGACGCACCGTTTCCAGCGATCCCGCGCCAAGCCGGGCGATGATGTCCGCGGCCGGGACATCGCCGTGAAGCCGCTTGGGCAGCATGTTCATCGTGCCGCCCGGCAATACCAGCACCGATCCGCTCCAGCCCGCCGCCTCGGCTACGACCGAGTGCGTGGTGCCGTCGCCGCCGAACGTCACCAGCATGTCCACTTGCGCGGCATCGAGCACGGCGGGGGTAGGGGCCTCCTCGTCCGGAAACCGCAGAGTTCGCGCGACCGGAAAACCGGCCTCGGCCAGCGCCTGCTCGACGGCGGCGACGGAAGCGTCGTCGTTGCTGCCGCTGGCTGCATTGCACACGAGCCAGACTTGCGGGCTCGGAACGGGGGATGTTTCCGTTTGCGTCATCCCGCCAGAAACCGGCCCCGCCCGATCCGGTTCCCGATCACAGCCTTCCGCTCGCGATCAACCAGGCGGAAAGGCCGTTGAGCGCGGAGTAGAGAACGTAGACCCAGGCCCAGCCCGCCGATCCTCCGGCGACTGCGACCATCGCTCCCAGCAGCATCGCGAATTCCACGACCAGACTGAAGCGACCGCCCAGCGGCTTGAAGAACCAAGGGATCTGCGAAAGCATCCGATGGCCGCTTTCCAACACCGCCTTGTGCGCGGCGAAGTTGAAGATCCCAAGGAAGAAGACGATCGCAAGTCCCATAAGTCCAGACAAATGGTACTGCGAAACCGGAACCTGCGCCAGCTTTCGTATCGGCTACGAATTGTCCCGTTCTGATTCGTGACATTTTCTTTTCAGGGCATGAAACGCCGGGACGTCGTTCGTCGACGCGGAACGTCGTTCATCGCCCCGCGCCGGTTTTCGTCGAACTTGGACGGCTCATGGTCGAGCCTCGCGTGAAGGTGCCGCGATTCGGGGGCAAACAGAATTCACCGAGCCGGACGCGACACACTCTCGACCAACGGCTCACCCTGAGGAGGAAGAGACGATGTTCAAGACCAACATGTTCGCCGCTGTCGCCGCTGCCGGATTTGCTTTCGGCGCCATTGCCGCCGCAACCACCCCCGCCCCCGCTTTCGCCAAGGAAGTCGAAGTGCGCTATTCGGACCTGAACCTTTCGACGCCGGAAGGCCAGAAGAAGCTGGACCGCCGCATCGACACCGCTGCCCGCACCGCCTGCGGCCTCGGCACCGCCACCACCGGATCGCGCCTGCGCAGTGCCGATGCCACCGAATGCTATGCCAAGGCCCGCGAAAACGTGCGCAGCCAGGTGGCCGGTGCCGTCGACAAGGCAGGTGGCGAGCATCTTGCGGTCGGCCAGTAAGGCCGCGCGGGGCGCTCTAACGAGGTCCCATAAAAATAACCCGGATACGAGACTGGCGGGCCTTAACGGCCCGCCATTTTCTTTACCGTCGGCAGGTAGGTCCGGCCGATCCGCAGGGCATCGCCGCTGGCGGTCTCGACCGACCAGACGCCCAGTCCCTCGTGCCGCAACCCCGTCACATGATCGCGGCGCAGGATGCAGCTGCGATGGATGCGGATGAAGCGCTCGGGATCGAGGCGCTCTTCCAGGCTGGTGATGGTCTGGAGCAGCAGGTAGCTCTGCCCGCGCACGTGCAGGCGCACATAGTCGCGCTCGGCATCGATGCGCTCGACATCGGCAGCGGGCACGCGCACCAGTTCGGAGCGGTGCGGCACCCAGAATTCTTCCAGCCACTCGCTGGTCGGCGCCGTCCGCTGGTCGGCGCGCCGGGACATGACCCGGCCCACGGCGCGTTCCAGCCGGTCCGGCGCGACGGGCTTGAGCACATAATCGATGGCGTCGAGATCGAAGGCCTCCACCGCGAATTCGTCATGCGCGGTCACGAAGATCACCGCCGGGGCATCGGGCTTGCCCGAGAGGCGCCGGGCGACGGTGAGGCCGTCGGTTTCCGGCATCGTCAGGTCGAGCAGGACGAGGTCGGGGGTGAGGGCATCGATCAGACGCAGCGCGGCCTGGCCGTCGCTGGCGGTGCCGATCACGGAAACGCCGTCGATCCGCGAGCAGATCACCTGCATGCGCTCGACCGCCAGCGGCTCGTCGTCGACGATCAGCGCGCGCAGCGGCGCGGCCCCGCTCAATTCAGGGGTTATTTCAGGCAAGTCCGGACTCCAGGGGCATTCTCAGGACCGTGGCGAAGCCGCCTTCGGGGCGCTTGCCGAATTCGATGGTGGCCGCCGCGCCATAGCGGGCCCGCAGCCGGTCCCGCACATTGCTGAGGCCGATCCCGAAACCACCGGAGTTCGCCGGACAGCCCGGTCCATCGTCGGTCACGCTCACTTCCAGCATGTCGCCGTCACGACGCGCATGCAAGGCGATCGTCACCGGCTTCTGGGTAGCCGCGACGGCGTACTTCACCGAGTTCTCGACGAGCGGTTGCAGGATCATGCCCGGCACCATTGCACCAAGAACGAAATCGTCAACATCAATCGTCGTCAACAAGCGATTCGGAAAGCGCACGGCTTCTATGGCGAAATAGAGTTTCTGGAGTTCGATCTCATCGACCAGCGCAAGATCGTTGGTGGGATCTCCGGAAAGTGTTCGGCGATAGAAGGTCGAGAGGTTCTGGATCATCTTCTCCGCATCGTCCTGCCTGCCGATCATGACCAGCGCGGAGAGCGAATTGAGCGTGTTGAACAGGAAGTGCGGATTGACCTGGTAGCGCAGCGAGCGCAGCTCCGCCGCCGCCGCCGCCCGGCGATATTCACCCTCGCGCCATTCCGCCGCACGGGCTTCCTCGGCCTTCACCAGCGCGAAATAGAGCGCCGCCCAGGCGAGGACAAGGAAGTAGCGGCCGAAGGCGGTATCGGCCATGTTCGCCCAATCGCCGTAACTCTTGCCGAACAGCTTCTCGGTGCTGATCGTGATCGCCGAACTGGTCTCTTCGGTCGAAGTCGTGGTGGTGGTCGACGATTCGGCCGCCCCGTCGGAAGGCGCCGCCTCGGTGGAATCCGCACGCCGTGTCACCGATGGCGGCAGGTCCACGAGGATATTGCCGGATTCGTCGCGGCTGATCCGCACTTTCCCGGCTTTTACCGCTGCCGCCTCTTCCTCGCTGCCATAGGCCTTGGTCGTTTCCATGTCGGCAAAGATCGCGCCGTTGATGAGCGTCAGCGCCACCGACAGCGGCAAGGCGCCGACCAGCACGACCACGAAACGCGCGCTGGCCGACCGCCGATCCAGCAACTGCAGCAGCGGCCAGACCGCCGCCATCAGCAGCATCGAGAGAATGCAGATCGTCAGCCGCCGGGACACGATCGCCCAGCTCATGTCGTAGTCCAGCACGACACCGCGCAGCGTGGCGACGATGAAATAGCAGGTCCAGAGTGCAGCCAGGGAAATCAGGACGAGCCGCGCAGGCACGCGCGGCCGATGGGCACCAATCGTCGTCGGGGTCGTCATCCTCAGGGGATAGCGCGAAAAAACCCCGCAGCGCCAGTTCCCTGATCGGGCCGGAACCGACATTCGTCGAACCGGCCCGCAGGAGAGCGCCGATCCGGCGGAAATGCCCGCCGGATCGGCTCTTTCTTACGCCGGAAGCAGATGCTCCCTGGCGATCTTTTCCTTCCACACGAGCGGGGCGAGCTGGTGGACGTTCTTGCCTTCGGAATCGACCGCCACGGTCACCGGCATGTCCTTTACGGTGAATTCGTAGATCGCCTCCATGCCGAGGTCCGCAAAACCGACGACCTTGGCTTCCTTGATCGCACGGGCGACGAGGTAGGCGGCGCCGCCGACGGCCATCAGATAGGCCGACTTGTGCTTGGCGATGGACTCGGTGGCAGCAGGGCCGCGTTCCGACTTGCCGATGCTGGCGAGCAGGCCGAGGTCGAGCATGGTGTCCGAGAACTTGTCCATGCGCGTCGCAGTGGTCGGACCGGCGGGGCCGACGACTTCCTCGCGCACCGGATCGACCGGGCCGACGTAGTAGATCACGCGGCCCTTGAAATCGACCGGCAGTTCCTCGCCCTTGGCGAGCATGTCGGAAATTCGCTTGTGCGCGGCATCGCGGCCGGTGAGCATCTTGCCGTTCAGCAGCAGGCGGTCGCCCTGCTTCCAGCTCTGGACGATCTCGGGGGTGAGGGTGTCGAGGTCGACGCGGATGGCGCCGGCATCGGGGGCCCACTCCACCTGCGGCCACTCGTCGAGGTTCGGCGTTTCCAGGAAGCTCGGGCCGGAGCCGTCCAGCGTGAAGTGCGCGTGGCGGGTGGCGGCACAGTTCGGGATCATCGCGACCGGCTTGCCGGCGGCGTGGCACGGCCAGTCCATGATCTTGACGTCGAGGATGGTGGCCAGGCCGCCAAGGCCCTGCGCGCCGATGCCGAGGGCGTTCACCTTGTCAAAGATCTCGATGCGCAGCGCCTCGATATCGTTCTGGGGGCCGCGCTGCTTGAGCTGGGCCATGTCGATCGGCTCCATCAGGCTCTGCTTGGCGAGCTTGACGCAGTGCTCGGCGGTGCCGCCGATGCCGATGCCGAGCATGCCCGGCGGGCACCAGCCCGCCCCCATCTGCGGCAGCATCTCGATCACCCAGTCGACGATGGAATCGCTGGGATTCATCATCTTGAACTTCGACTTGTTCTCCGAGCCGCCGCCCTTGGCCGCGACGTCCACCGAAACCTTCGAACCAGGGACCATGCTGACCGAAAGCACCGAAGGCGTGTTGTCCTTGGTGTTGCGACGGGTGAAGGCGGGGTCCGCCAGCACCGAGGCGCGCAGCTTGTTCTCGGCATTGTTGTAGGCGCGGCGCACTCCCTCATCGACCACTTCCTGCAGCGACTTCTCGGATTCGAGGCGGCAGTTCTGGCCCCATTCGATGAAGACGTTAACGATGCCGGTGTCCTGGCAGATCGGGCGATGCCCTTCCGCGCACATGCGGCTGTTGGTCAGGATCTGGGCGATAGCATCCTTGGCGGCGGGGCCTTGCTCGGCCTCGTAAGCATCGCCGAGAGCACGGATATAGTCCATCGGGTGGAAGTAGCTGATATACTGGAGGGCGTCGGCGACACTCTCGATGAGGTCGTCTTCGCGGATCGTGACCATCTGCGTCATGGAATTGTGCTCCCGTTTTTTCGGATCGCCTAGTTTGTGGCGCTCCTTAGACGCGCTTTGGCATTTCCGCAAAAGCCCATTTTCCGCAGCGATTCTTGTGTTCCGCGCGGCAGCGGTTGCAAGTTCCGGAACGCTATCGTCAAAGCGTAACGATTGATCGACCAAGGACTTTCAAACCGCTTGGCCTCAAACGCCGCTTCGCCTAGAAGGCCGGGCATAAAGTCCGTATTTTGCGGGGGTACAGGCGTCTCGCCGTCCTTTCCCGCGCCAGCATGAGGAATAGGCCGCAATGACCCTGACCGAGGATCGGTCCGCCACCGAAGCCCGTACCGCGATGATCGTCAGCCAGCTGCGCACCAGCGGCGTCAACGAGCATTGGGTGCTCAATGCCATGGCAGCCGTCGCCCGCGAGGATTTCGTTCCCGCCGCGATGCGCGATGCCGCCTATATCGACCGTGCGATCCCGCTCGAAAACGGCCGCTTCCTGGCCGCACCGCTGTTCCACGGCAAGCTGCTGGCCGAAGCCGCCCCGACCCGGGACGACAAGGTCCTGCTCGTGGGCGAGGCAAACGGCTACCTCGCCGCTCTGCTGCGCCCGCTCGCCGGTTCACTGACGGTGGTCGATCCCGCCGAACTGGCCGGTCTGGCCGGTGAGGGCGGCTATTCGCTCGTCGTGATCGACGGCGCCGTCGAGGAACTGCCCGCCGCCGTTTCGGCCCAGCTGGCCGATGGCGGCCGCGTGGTAACCGGTGTCGTCGTGCGCGGCGTCACCCGTTTGGCTTCGGGCCTGAAGGCCGCGGGCACGGTTTCGCTGCTGCCGCTGATCGAAATGGGAATTCCGGCTCTGCCCGAATTCGCCGCTCCCAAAAACTGGAGCTTCTGAGCATGGCCCGGTTCGCATTGCGTGCCGGGCTGCTCGCGGGGGGATGTCTGACACTGGCACTGGCCGGCGCTTCGGCGCGGGCCGATACCCTGCGCGATGCGCTCATAGCCGCCTACCAGACCAACCCCACCCTTGAATCGGCGCGCGCCCAGCAGCGCGCGACCGATGAAGGCGTGCCGATCGCGCGGGCAGCAGGCCTGCCCAGCGTCAGCACGACGGAAACCTTCGTCAGGAACGTGAAGCAGAGCGAGAACTCGCTGACTGCACCGTCGAAGATATTCACCGCGGATGGGCAGCTGGGCGTGCCGATCTATTCGGGCGGCGCGGTGAAGAACCGCATCAAAGCCGCGAAGATCCGCGTCGAGGCCGGACAGGCGGACCTACGCGCAACCGAAGCCTCGATCTTCTCGCAAGTCGTCGCCGCCTACATGGACGTGATCCGTACCGAGGCGATCGTCGGCCTCAACCGCAAGAACGTCAGCGTGCTGGAGACCAACCTCCAGGCCACCAGCGACCGTTTCCAGATCGGCGATCTCACCCGCACCGACGTCGCCCAGTCGCAATCGCGCCTGGCCGTCGCCCAGAGCGACTTGCGCACCGCCGAAGCGAACCTCGCCTCGGCGCGGGAGACCTATATCCGCTTCGTCGGTCGGGCGCCCGAAACGCTGGACGCCCCGCCGCCGCTGCCGAACCTGCCCGCCACGGCCGACGAAGCCGCCGCGATCGCGCTCGATTCCAACCCCGACCTGATCGGCGCACGAGAGCGCACCAAGGCGGCGGACAAGGACATCGACGTGGCCGGGGCAGGGCGCCTGCCCACCCTGCGCCTCTTCGGACAGGGCACCTACAACAACTACTTCAACACGCTGGCGCGCGGTGCCGTGAACGCGAACATTTCGCAGAGCGATTCATCCGCGCAGGCGGGTGCTCAGCTGTCGATCCCGATCTTCCAGGGCGGTCTTCCCGCCGCCCAGCGCCGCCAGGCCCAGGCTACCGCGTCGGCCACGCTGGAGCAGGAAATCGCCACCGAACGCGATGTGATCGCCCAGGTGCGGTCGGCCTATACCTCGTGGAATGCCTCGAACGACCTAATCCGCTCCTCGCAAGTGGCGGTGGATGCCGCCGCGCTCAGCCTTGAAGGCGTCCGGGCCGAGAACTCGGTGGGCAACCGCACGATTCTCGACATTCTCAATGCCGAGCAGGAATTGCTCAACGCCCAGGTCACGCTGGTTACGGCACGGCGCAATGCCTATGTCGCGGGCTTCACCCTGCTGGCGGCGATGGGCAAAGCCGAGGCGCGCGACCTCAATCTGGACGGCGGCACCCTTTACGATCCGCAGCTCAATTACGACCGCGTGAAGGGCAAGTTCATGGATTGGGGCAACGATCCCGCGCCCGTGGCCAAGTCCACCCGCACCGTTGACACGCCGGTGCAGGACGGGAACATTCCGCAGCAGTGATCGACTGCTCCGATTCGGAGCGGGTTTTTCGTTATGTCCGGCCCGGTATAGCATCGGTGCCGGACAGCGAGCAGGGGCAAAGTGGCATGCGTCAGAGCGGTGAACCTTCGGTCGAGGAGATTCTCCAGTCGATCAAGCAGGTGATCGCACGCGACAACCGCGTCGACTCCCGCAGCCCGCGCCGTTCGGCCGACGCGATCTTCGACGAGGACGACGATGTGCTCGACCTCGCGGAAACGACCCAGCTCGCGCCCGAGGATACGGCCAGCGAAGAACCCGCGCTGCTGCAAGACGTGACCCGCAACTCGATGCGGGAATCGCTGGCTGCACTGGCGATGCTGTCCGAACCCGGCGTGCCGCCGCAGATCGTCCGCTCGGGCGAAACCTCCCTCGAAGGCCTGACTCGCGAACTCCTGCGCCCGGCACTGGCCGAATGGCTGGACAAGAACCTGCCGCCGATGGTCGAACGTCTCGTCGCTGCCGAAATCGCGCGGATCGTCGGCAAGAAGGGCTGAGAGCCATTGGGCTGGTGCGGCAAAATTCGCCTTCAGCGAATTTTCAAACGAAACTGGACCTCGGCGCTGCGGGTTCCTAACTCAGGCGGATGGCAAGACCCGACCCTGCGCTGCTCGATCCCGCGCGCTATCCGTTTTCCTGTGCAATCGAACCGCGCTTCAGCGACCTCGATCTCAATCGCCACATCAACAATGTCGCCATGGCGGGCATGCTTGAGGATGGGCGCGTGCGGTTCTACCGCGCCGCTGCCGGGGAAAAGGAGTTCCAGGGGCTGGCGACGATGGTGGCCAGCATCTCGATCGAATACCTCGGCGAAACCCGTTATCCCGAAACCCTGACCCTCCACGGCGCCATCGAGCAGCTCGGCCGGACCGCCCAGCAGGTGGTGCAGATCGTGACTCAGGGCGGCAAGCCGGTGGTCTTTGCCCGCACCGTCATCGTCATGGTCGGACCCGAAGGTCCCGCGCCCTTGCCCGAAGACTATCGCGCCCGCGCCGCCGAATGGTCGCTGCGCGCATGACCGCTTCCCACCACGAGATCGAGAAGGCCGAGGAAGCCCTCGCCAAGGCGGGCGGAGATGCGATCCAGCGCCATATCTTCATCTGCGCGGAGCCGCAGAAGGGCGAATGCTGCTCGCCGGAAAAGGGCGCCGCCGCGTGGAAATACCTGAAGAAGCGCCTCAAGCAGCTCGGCCTCGACGGAAACGGCGGGGTCGCCCGCACCAAGGCCGATTGTCTGCGCATCTGCTTCGCGGGTCCGGTCGCTGTCGTCTGGCCGGACGGAGTCTGGTATCACTCCTGCATCGACGAGGTGCTGGAACGGATCATCCAGGAGCACCTGATCGGCGGCGAGCCGGTCGAGGAATTCCGGCTGCGTCCTGCGGGAAATTGAAGACTCAGAACTCGTGATCGTCGTCGAGCGGATCGACAACCGACTCGTCGTGCCCGGTGCCGCTGGAGAGGAACACCAGCCCCATCAAAGCCGAAGCCAGCAGCATCGTGAAGCCGATACCCAGCGCCGCGGCAATGTAGAAGTGCACCGAGACCATCCCGTTCGACCGATAGAGCAGGATCACCGAAGCGATCACCAGCGCCACCGTAACCGTCATCATGTAGCGCATGATCCGGCGATAGCGCGCCCAGGCATGGGCAGCCTTTTCGGGATCTTCCAGGGGCGAACGGGGTATCATCGCGCCCATTTGCGCCTTCGCGCGGGCGCCCGCAAGGGACTCGTGCAGTCGCCCCGCAGCTATGATAGTCTCCCTTGAACAAGCTCCGGAAGAGAGCGAGCGAGGAGCGGGTCGGAGACCCGATAAGGGAGATTGCAAAGATGACGATCGAACGGATCATCGCCGGCCGGGAGGCCGTGATCACCTGCCAGGCAGACTGCACCGTCAGCGAAGCCGCATCGCTTCTGGCCGAACGCCGGATCGGCGCGCTGCCGATCTTCGAGGGCGACAACCTCGTCGGGATATTCTCGGAACGCGACCTGATCTACCGCCTGCGCGAATTCGGCCCCAGCGTGCTGGGGATGCAGGTCAGCGAAGTCATGACCGCACCGCCGCTGACCGTGGACCCTTCGGCCACGGCGCTCGCCGCGCTGGCGCTGATGACGCGGCGCCGCGTCCGTCACCTGCCGGTCATCGCGGACGGCCGCATGGTCGCCTTCGTCTCGATCGGCGACATCGTGAAATATCGGCTGGAAAAGGTGGAATCGGAAGCCGCGGCGATGCGCGACTATATCCAGATGGCGTAATCGCACTGCCATCGCCCGATCCCCTGCCGCCCACCTTGCCGCCGGGGACGGGGAGGCCTACATCGCGGGCATGGACCAGCAAACCGTCACACTCAGCCCCTCGGCTGCCTCGCGCGTGGCCGCGATTGCCGAAAAGCAAGGAAAGCCGGCGATTCTTCGCCTCTCGGTCGAAGGCGGCGGCTGTTCGGGCTTCCAGTACAAGTTCGGTCTCGCCGAAGCCCCGGAAGCCGACGACACCGTGACGGAGACCGACGGCGTGCGTCTGGTGGTGGACTCGGTCAGCCTCGACCTCGTGAGCGGCTGCGTGGTGGACTACGTGGAATCGCTCGGCGGCGCCGCCTTCCGGGTCGAGAACCCGCAGGCTGCAGCCGGATGCGGATGCGGATCGAGCTTCTCCATATGAAGAAGATCGCCACGTTCAACATCAACGGCATCAAGGCCCGCCTGCCCCGTCTGCTCGAATGGCTGGAGGAGACCCGCCCTGTGGTCGCCTGCCTTCAGGAGATCAAGACTCAGGACGAAGGCTTCCCGATCGCCGAGTTCGAGAAGATCGGCTACAAGGGCATCTGGCACGGCCAGAAAGGCTTCAACGGCGTGGCCATCCTTGCGGACGGCGAGATGCCGGTCGAAGTCCAGCGCGGCCTTGAAGGCGAGCCGGAAGACGAACATTCGCGCTATCTGGAAGCGGACGTCTTCGGCATGCGCGTGGTCTGCATCTACTTGCCCAACGGCAATCCGCTGCCCGGTCCCAAGTTCGACTACAAGTTGCGCTGGATGGAACGCCTGCGCCGTCGCATGGATGCGATCAGGGCCGAGGAAGTCCCGGCGATCGTTACCGGCGACTTCAACGTGATTCCCACGGACCAGGACGTCTGGTCGCCGCCCGCCATGGCCGCCGATGCGCTGATGCAGCCGGAATCGCGCGATGCCTACTTCCGCCTGCTGGGCGATGGCTGGACCGACGCGATCGCCACCCACAACCCGCGCGGCGGCGTCTGGACGTTCTGGGACTATCAGGCCGGTGCCTGGCAGCGCGACCACGGCTTCCGCATCGACCACGCATTGCTCTCGCCGGAACTCGCCGACCGCCTCGTTTCCTGCGGCGTCGACAAGTCCTATCGCGGGCGCGAGAAGTCCAGCGATCATACGCCAGTCTGGGTGCAGTTGCGGGATTGATCCCGTACCGATACGAAAAAGGGGAGCGAAACAATGTGTTTCGCTCCCCTTTTTCGTATCTGCTGCTGAACCCGCAATCTCAGCGATAGAAGATATGGTTGTCCACCTGGGCAAGGCGGGTCAGGCGCCAGTTCGGTGCCACGCGCGCGGCGTGGAAGAAGAGGGCGCCCTTCACCGGGCTCTTCCAGCTCTTCTCGACGGCGATCTTGGCAATCGCCACGGCCTCGCGCCAGCCGCTCGACTGTTCCCGGACCTTTGGCATCTTCTTGCCCTGAATGAACGAGAACTGCGAAGGCTGGTAGACCACGCCGCAATAGCTCGCCGGGAAGCGGCCGGATTCGGCGCGATTGATGATCACGCGGCCGACGGCCAGCTGACCTTCGAGCGTCTCGCCACGCGATTCGAAGTAGATCGCACTGGCAAGGCAGCGCATTTCGCTGCTGAGGCGGCCGGGAACGGCCTGCTGCGCAACGAGCTGGGCAAGCGTATCGGCGTCGACCTGGCTGTCCTGGGTACCCTCATCGTCGGTGGTGCCCGTGTCGGCACCCGTGTCAGCCGCTGCGTCCGTCGCATCTGCCCCGTCTTCCGAGGGGAGGGACTGGACGACCGGCTGCGATACGAAGATCGGGTCGAGGGTCGATTTGGCCTGGACCAGAACCGGTGCCAAAGCCGCGGCGCCCGAACCCTGTGCGCCGAATAGGGTGGTCAAAACCGTAGCGGCCAGCGCCACCGCGCTAGCCCACTGAAACTTGGTTCGCATCAAATCTTGATCAAAGGCGGTGAACCAGTCCGACGCAGGCGGGAACGTAAAGCCCTTTTGAGGCGTTCACCTTCCAAACGATCCTGCCGACGATTCCCCGTCTGCGTGCTAGCCGGGTTGGCCGAAGTGCTACCCGAGCCGCTTCCGCGTCTGTGCAGTGGCCATTAACTTGCATCGTCTGCAAGTCAACCTTCTTGTTAACCAACCCCGATGAAGCGTTCGGGCTTCGCGATGTCCAGTTCGACGATCCACAAGTCCGGGTCCTGCTGCCCGCGTCGCTCGAGATAGTCGGAAAAGGCGAGTCGCTCTGCCGGATCTCCGCCGGTTTCCTGGCGTTTCGTGCAAGTCCAGGCGCGGGTGCCGTCAAGCTGCGGCATGCGCTCATAGAGGCGCGGATTGTCTCCATTCTCGATTAGAACGAGCATGATCGTCCCGGCGTCGCGTTCACCTTTGCTGAGAACCGCGCCGAAACCGCCTTCCGCCTGTACCGCGCGGAGGAGTCCGGAAACTTCGAGATGGGCGGGAAGGCGAGCGTCCAAGATCAGGAACCGGCGTAGCCCGGCAGGCCGGAGAGGGCGATGCGCGAGCGCATGAAGGTTCCGGTGCCGCGCCCGACTTCCTCGCCATCCTCATCCACCAGCCGCGCTTCCGCCACCAGCACGCGGCGACGGCCGCTGACCCAGCGTCCTTCCGCCACGATCGTGCCGCCCTTGATCGGCTTGCTCAGCAGCAGGTTGAACGAGGTGGTAAGCAGGAACCGGTCGGTGACGAGGGTGTTCGCGGCGTAAAAGGCCGCGTCGTCCAGCATCTTGAAATAGATCGTGCCATGCGCGGCGCCGGCGGCATGGAAACAGTCCGGCTCGACGTCGAAAGTTATGCGCGACAGGCCCTCGCCGGGAATCTCCAGACGGGAGCGGAACATCTGGTTGATCGGGGCCGAGGCATAGAGACCTTCCAGCGCTCGCCAGTGCAGTCCGGCGCCGGACATGTCCGGAGCGCCGGATTCCGATGATTCAGGCGGCATCGCGATCGATGACGTTGCTGAGCAGGCTGTAGAGCGCTTCCGGGCCGGGCGCTTCGATCAGCGCCCCGTGCATTCGCTCGTCGCGCATCATGCGCGAGATCGCCGCCAGCGCGTGAAGGTGCGTGGCGCCGGCGTTCTCGGGCGAGAGCAGGCCGAACACGAGATCGATCGGCACGCCGTCGGCGGAATCGAAATCGACCGGGGTATCGAGCCGCATGACCACCGCCACCGGCCGTCCCAGGCTCGCCATGCGGGCGTGGGGAATCGCGATGCGGCGACCGAAACCGGTGCTGCCCATTTCTTCGCGTTCGACGATGCGCGCCAGAACCTGCTCGCGATCGAGGTGGTAAACCTCGGCGAAAAGGTCGGCGAGTCGGCCGAGAATCACATGCTTGCTGTCTGCGCTGGTAGTCACGACGGCGTCAGGCAACAGGGTAAAAAGACTGCTCATCTGCGTTTCTGGTTCTGGCCCAAACGGAATGCCCGGGGTTTAAACGTCCATAACCCCCGGAAAACCGGGGGTTATGTTTTCTTCTTCTAGAAGAAGTTCAGGCACCCGATCGGCGCCCAGTCTTGCGTCAGTGCGGTTCGACCCAGCCAATCGAACCGTCGCCGCGGCGGTAAACCATATTATGACGCCCCGTTCCAGCGTTTTTGAACAGCAGCGCCGTGGTGTTGCGCAGGTCCAGCATCATCACCGCATCCGAAACCGTGGCCTCGGGAACGTCCACGCGGGTTTCCGCGATCACCACCGGCGCATCGACTTCGAACTCTTCCTCGTGCTCGGTTTCCGGCTCTTCGAAGATCGTATAGGCGGCTTCCTCGACGGCGACGGCATGGGCGGTCTGTTCGTGGCGATCCTTGATCCGGCGCTTATAGCGGCGAAGCTGCTTGTCGATCTTCTCAGCGGCCTGGTCGCAAGCGATATGCGCGTCCTGCGCCATGCCGGTGCCCTTGAGCACGAGGTTCTGCATCACGTGCACCACGATATCGCAGCGGAACGCCGCGGCCGGGGCGCGGCCGAAGGTGACCTGGGACGACAGCGCACGGCTGAAGTACTTGTCTACGATCGCCTTCAACCGCTCGTTGGCGTGGGTCTGGAGGGCTTCACCGGTGTCGACCTGATGGCCGGAAACGCGGATGTCCATGGGCGATTACTCCTCTGCTGTGATTCAGGCGCCCCAGAGCGGGGCATCGACCGACTTGAGAAACTCCGCATGAATGAGGAGTTCCTCCTCGGTTGCCGCGTGGGGACGCGGCTGACGGAAAGGACGATCCTTGCGAATGAGGATCTTCGACTCCGCGGTGATCTCGGCGGTTTCGGCGAGAAGTTCGAGACCGATCTGGCGACCGCCCCGAAGCTCCACGTAGACCTGCGCGAGCAGCTCGGCGTCTAGCAAGGCGCCGTGCTTGGTACGATGACTTCGATCAATTCCGTAGCGCGAGCAGAGCGCATCGAGCGTCAGCTTGGCGCCGGGGTGGCGCACTTTGGCCAGCTCCATCGTATCGACCATGCGGCCGAGATCGACGTGCGGATGGCCGCAGCGCTCCAGCTCGAAATTGATGAAGTTGAAGTCGAACTTGGCATTGTGAGCGATCATCGGCGCGTCGCCGATGAAGTCCAGGAAGTCCTGCGCGCTCTGGGCGAACAGCGGCTTGTCGGCCAGGAAGGCGTCGGACAGGCCATGCACCGCTTCCGCTTCGGCGGGCATCGTGCGCTCGGGATTGAAATAGGCGTGGTAGGCTTCGCCGGTCAGCACCCGGTTGACCATTTCGATGCAGCCGATCTCCACCATCCGGTCCCCGTTCCTGGGGTCGAAACCTGTGGTTTCGGTATCGAAGATGATCTCTCTCATCCCTCTCCATATCTGCCTGCCAGACCCACTTCGCAAGGGCCTGACCGCGATTATTCTGACTCGGCCAACGCAGCCACGATACGATTCACCTGCGCGCGGGTTTCCGCCAGCGACGTACCGGTATCGATGACGAAATCGGCCCGCGCCCGCTTTTCCGCATCGGGGACCTGCAAGCCCAGAATCTGCTCGAATTTCTCCGGCGTCATGCCCGGCCGGGCCAGCACGCGGGCGCGCTGCGCCTCCGCCGGAGCGGACACCACCGCCACTCCGTCCAGCCCCCGGTCGCCGACTTTCTCGTACAGCAGGGGGATGTCGAAGACGACGAGCGGGACGCCATTATGCTCGGCGAGGAACCGGGTCCGCGACTCGGCCACGGCGGGGTGGACGATTCCCTCCAGTCGCGCGAGCGCTTCCAAGTCCGCGAAAACCGCTGCGCCCAGTTTCGGGCGGATGACTCCTTCCGACCCGGTGGTGCCGGGAAAGGCCGCCTCGATTTCCGCAACCAGCGCACCGCCCGGTCCCTGAAGTTCGTGAACCACGGCATCGGCATCGAAGACCGGCACGCCCAGTTCGCGAAACATCCCGGCCACCGTCGACTTGCCCATGCCGATAGAGCCGGTGAGGCCGAGAATGCGAGTCATGCCAGCAGGCGCTCGCGTAGTTCCGCGTCGAAGGCGCGCGACGGCTTCACGCCGAAGAAGTGCGCGAAGGCGACATCGGCCTGGCCGATCAGCATCGACAGCCCGTCCACTGTCTCGAACCCGGCGCGACGCGCCTCCTGGAGGAACGGCGTGTCGAGCGGGCTGGTGACGATATCGTAGACCACGCTGCGCGGCGGCGCATGGGTGAAATCGAAGGCGAGGGGGGGCTGGCCGGTCATGCCGAGCGGACTCGCATTGACGATCACGTCGAGGCATTGCTCGCGGTCGTCGAAAGCGAAGTCGGTCGGCTCGGCGAAATGGGCGAGGTCGATGGCATGATGATCGTCCTGCGTCGTCACTTCACCCAGCATCGCCTGCGCCTTGGCGGGATTGCGCCCGGCAAGGACGACCACGAATCCCCGCTCCGCCAGCGCCGCGACGATCGCGCGCGAGGCGCCGCCGGTGCCGAGCACGCGCGCCATGCGGAACAGGTGAGTCTGTTCGAGCAGCGGCTGCAGGGGTTCGAGAAAGCCCGGCGCATCGGTGTTGTAGCCCGTCAGCGTGCCGTCCGCCGCGCGCACCACCGTATTGACGGCGCCGATCTTCGCGGCGAGCGGATCGAGGCGATCGAGCAGGGGGACGATGGCCTGCTTGTGCGGCATCGTGACGTTGCAACCGCGCCAGTCCGGATCGGCGCGGCGCTCGGCCAGATAGTCGGCGAGTCCCGCGGCCGGAACCCGGTGGCGGTCATAGCGGCCGGGGAGGCCCAGCTTCTCCAGCCAGAATCCGTGAATCACCGGGGACTTGGACTGTTCGATCGGATCGCCGATCACTTCGGCATAAGGCAGCCTCATGACGCGATCGCTCCCAGACGGCGCAGCGCCGCCTGCACTTTGAGCAGCGGCATGCCGAGAATGGTGAAATAGTCGCCCTCGATCTTCTCGAAAAGCTGCACGCCGCGCGCTTCGATGCGAAACACGCCGACGCAGCCTGCCACTTCCGGCCATTCCGCATCGAGATATTCGGCGATGAAGGCGTCCGAAAGCGCGGTGACATGGAGCGCCGCCACCGCGTCCTCGGCCCAGAGCACTTCGCCGTCCCGCACGAGGGCGGCGGCGCTGTGGAGGTGCATCACCTTGCCGGAGAAGAAGCGCAAATGCTCGGCGGCGGCCTCGCGGCTCGCGGGCTTGTCGAAACGGCGGCCACCGCATTCGACGAGGGAATCGCTGCCCAGCACGAGTTCGCCGGATTCCTCGGCGAAAACCGCCAGCGCCTTGGCCCGCGCCAGCTCCAGCGCGATTTCGGCGGGCGGCCTGCCGGAGAGTCCCGCCTCGATAGCGCGTTCATCGACATGGGCAGGGCGGGCGCGAAACGGAATCGCGGCAGCTTCAAGCATGGCGCGCCGCGAGGCGCTTTGCGAGGCGAGGACGATCATGGTGCTTTTTTCCGGAAGAGTCAGATCGGCTTCGGACCGACCGGACCCTGAGTCCCCTCGGCCTTGCGCTCATTGTAGAGATTGATGATCGCCGCTGCGGTTTCCTCGATGGAGCGGCGCGTCACGTCGATCACCGGCCAGGAATTGTCCGCGAACATGCGGCGGGCGTACTTCAGCTCATCCTCCACCCGGTCGCTCTTCACATAGTCGGTGTCGGGCGACTGACTCAGCGACAGCAGGCGGTTGCGCCGGATCTGGATCAGGCGCTCCGGCGCCGTGGTCAGGCCGACGACCAGCGGGCGTTTCAGCCCGAACAGCAGGGTCGGCGGCGGACTCTCGACCACGATCGGGATATTCGCGACCTTGTAACCGCGATTGGCGAGATAGATCGAGGTCGGCGTCTTGCTGGTGCGCGAGACTCCCGCCAGCACGATATCCGCTTCCTCCCAGTCCTCCCAGGCGATCCCATCATCGTGGGCGATGGTGAACTGAATCGCATCGACGCGGGCGAAATAGGCATCGTCCAGGCGATGCTGACGGCCGGGACGGCCCTTGGCTTCCTGGCCGAGCAAGGCCTCGAGCGCATCGGTGACACCGTCGAGCACCGCGATCGCCGGCAGGCCGAGCTGCTGGCAGCGCTCTTCCAGACGGCCACGGGTTTCCTCGTTCACGAGGGTGAAGAAGACGAGTCCGGGATTGGCGGCGATCTCGCCCATGATCCGGTCGAGGTGCTGCTGGGAGCGGACCATCGGCCAGAAATGCCGCAAAACGTCGGAATCATCGAACTGGGCGAGCGCAGCCTTGGCGATCATTTCCAGCGTTTCGCCAGTGGAATCCGAGAGCAGGTGAAGGTGAAAACGCGCCATTCGAGGCTTTTCCGAGAGTCTTTCGCGTGAAGAACCCCCGAGACAACCCGGCGGCCTGTGGATATGTGGCGGCATAAACCACGGGATAGTGCTGGTGACAACTCGCTTCCCGGTTTTGCTCCACATTGAACCGATTTCATCGCGAGAGTCGTAAACATGATTCAAATCCACCCCACACCCTGTGGGTAACAGGGATAAAGAGTCTTTGACTCAGACTCCTCGGAGAGTCGCTGCGTGAATTTGAACCTGTTCGTCGTGGAATGAATCGGGCAAGATTCAAAAGTCCCCGATATCCACAGGACCAACAGACTCCATCATCCTTCTAAGAATCTTTTATTTTTTGATCGGACCTGAATCTCGATGCCTGGCCTCCTTCTCGAAAACCTGCTCGGAACGAACACGAGCAAGCGTCCAATCTGGCTAATGCGCCAGGCCGGAAGATACCTTCCCGAGTACCGTGCCCTGCGCGCCGAAAAGGGCGGATTCCTGGCCCTCGTCTACGACACCGACGCAGCGGCGGAGATCACCTTGCAGCCGATCCGCCGTTTCGGATTCGACGGCGCGATCCTGTTTTCCGACATTCTGATCGTGCCTTATGCGATGGGTCAGAATCTCGAATTCCTCGCCGGTGAAGGCCCGAAACTGACTCCGCGTCTGGTCGATTCCACTCTGGAGAATCTCAGCGAAGTTCCTGAACGGCTGACTCCGATCTACGACACCGTGCGCAAGGTTCGCGCCGGACTCGATTCCGACAAGACGATGCTGGGTTTCGCAGGGAGTCCCTGGACGGTCGCCACCTACATGTGTGCAGGCGAGGGTAGCCGCGATCAGCATGAGACTCGGGCAATGGCCTATCGCGACCCTTCGGCTTTCGCGGAAATCATCCAAGCTATCGTGGGGGTGACTGTCGAATATCTCAGTGGCCAGATTCAGGCCGGAGCTGAGGCTGTACAGTTGTTCGATTCATGGGCGGGGTCGCTCTCACCGGCCCAGTTCGAGCGATGGGTCGTCGCGCCGAATGCAGCCATCGTAGCGGCGGTGAAAGCGCGCCACCCCGAGACTCGGATCATCGGCTTCCCCAAGGGATCCGGTGAGAAACTTCCCGCTTACGCCCGCGAAACCGGAGTGGACGCAGTCGGAATCGATGAAACGATCGATCCCATCTGGGCCGCGCGCGAATTGCCTGAGGGACTCCCGGTGCAGGGGAACCTCGATCCGCTGCTGCTGCTGGCAGGCGGCGAGGAACTGGAGAGTCAGGCCATCCGCGTGCTCGATGCCTTTGCCGATCGTCCGCATGTCTTCAATCTCGGCCATGGAATCGGTCAGTTCACTCCGATCGAGAACGTGGAGCGGCTGCTCGGCATCGTGCGAAGCTGGTCGCGCTGATCCTTTCCAAAACGGAGTGGGGGACCATCGACAGGGTGGTGGCGACGTGCAGGCAGTTCATGCAAGCCCACCTGCCAAACACCATCACCTTGCTGATTCAGCGCCGGAATCGTCTTGCCCCGCGTCGGCCAAGGGTGCAGGAGGGCCGCCGCTGAACCATTAGCCTAACCATCGAGACTCGTGGGACCCATGCAGGAAGCGCTTTCCATGCTCTATCTCTGGCTCAAGGCCGGACATGTCATCTTCGTGATCTTCTGGATGGCCGGGCTGTTCATGCTCCCGCGCTATTTCGTCTATCACCAGGAAGCGGAAGCCGGTTCGGCAGAGGAAGCGCGCTGGATCGATCGCGAGGCGAAGCTCCGCAAGATCATTCTGACGCCCTCGCTGATCCTCACCTGGGTGCTCGGCATCGCCACTGCGACCGCGATGGGCGCGTGGAGCGAGGGCTGGCTGCACACCAAGCTGCTCTTCGTGCTGGCACTTTCGGGCTACCATGGCTGGCTGATCGGCTACGGCAAGAAACTGGCGCGCGGCGAGCGTCCGCTGACCGGCAAGAAGCTGCGCCTGCTGAACGAGATTCCGGGCCTTGCGGCCGTGGTGATCGTGATTCTGGTGGTCGTGAAGCCCTTCTGAGTCCGTTCAGCCCAGCCAGACGGCGCTTGGCGGATTGACTCGTTGACCGAAAGTCGCGGAACGCTTATCTGGACTTTGTTCCGGCACAGGGCGGCGAGCCCATTCTCCTGCCCGGATCCGCTTTCCCCAAGCCCTTAGATCCCGCCGGTCGACACTCCATTTCCATCCGGAATCCAGACAGATGCATCTCAAAGAACTCAAGAAGAAAACGTCGGCCGAACTGGTCGAAATGGCTGAGGAACTGGGCGTAGAAGGCGCATCGACGCTCCGCCGACAGGACCTGATGTTCGCCATCCTGAAAGAAGTGGCCGAAGACGGCGAAGAAATCATCGGGCAGGGCACCATCGAAGTGCTCACCGACGGTTTCGGCTTCCTGCGCAGCCCGGAGGCAAACTACCTTGCCGGTCCCGACGACATCTACGTCTCGCCCAATCAGGTCCGCAAATGGGGCCTGCGCACCGGCGACACCGTCGAAGGCGAAATCCGCGCCCCGCGCGACGGCGAGCGCTACTTCGCCATCACCAAGCTCATCAGCGTCAACTTCGACGATCCCGACGTGGTGCGCCACCGCGTCAACTTCGACAACCTGACGCCGCTCTATCCCGATCAGCGCCTGAAGCTCGATTGCCTCGACCCCACGGTTAAGGATAAGTCAGCCCGCGTGATCGATCTCATCTCGCCGCAGGGCAAGGGCCAGCGCGCCTTGATCGTGGCGCCGCCGCGCACCGGTAAGACCGTGCTGCTGCAGAACATGGCCAAGGCCATCACCGACAACCATCCGGAAGTCTTCCTCCTCGTGCTGCTCGTCGACGAGCGTCCGGAAGAAGTCACCGACATGCAGCGCTCGGTGAAGGGCGAGGTCATCTCGTCCACCTTCGACGAACCCGCCCAGCGCCACGTCCAGGTCGCCGAAATGGTGATCGAGAAGGCCAAGCGCCTCGTCGAGCACAAGCGCGACGTCGTGATCCTGCTGGACTCGATCACCCGTCTCGGCCGCGCCTACAACACCGTCGTTCCTTCGTCGGGCAAGGTGCTGACCGGCGGTGTCGACGCCAACGCCCTGCAGCGGCCCAAGCGCTTCTTCGGCGCCGCGCGCAACATTGAGGAGGGCGGCTCGCTCTCGATCATCGCCACGGCCCTGATCGATACCGGCAGCCGCATGGACGAAGTCATCTTCGAAGAGTTCAAGGGCACCGGTAACTCGGAAATCGTCCTCGACCGCAAGGTGGCCGACAAGCGCATCTTCCCGGCACTCGACGTCGGCAAGTCCGGTACCCGCAAGGAAGAGCTGCTGGTTCCGAAGGACCAGCTCACCAAGATGTGGGTCCTGCGCCGTATCCTCATGCAGATGGGCACTGTCGATGCGATGGAGTTCCTGCTCGACAAGATGAAGGACTCGAAGACCAACGAGGACTTCTTCTCGACCATGAATCAGTAAGGGGAGATCGGGGGCTTGAGCATTCTTCAGACTCTGGTGGCTACGTCCTCACTGGGTGGCCCTGCCGAGATCTGGCAGCACATCGTCACCGATTTTTCGAACCTTGGGACGCCGGCAGCAATGTCGGCGTTCTTGCAGGTGCTCATGATCGACGTGGTGCTGGCAGGCGACAACGCCATCGTGGTCGGTGCTCTCGCTGCCGGACTGCCCGCAGACCAGCGCAAGAAGGTCATCGCCATCGGCGTCATCGCCGCGCTGGTCCTGCGCATCGGCTTTGCGCTGATGGTGACCTGGCTGCTCGGGATCGTCGGCCTGATCTTCGCAGGCGGACTCCTGCTGCTGTGGGTCGCGTGGAAGATGTACCGCGAGATTCGCGGCGGCGAACAATCCCCCGGCTCGCCCGAGATCGAGGGTGACGAGCATTCCGGCGTGAAACCCGCCAAGAGCTTTGCCGGCGCGGCGATCTCGGTGGCGGTGGCGGATATCTCGATGTCGATCGACAACGTGCTCGGCGTGGCCGGCGCGGCGCGGGAGCATCCGGGGATCCTGATCGTCGGGCTGGTCTTCGCCGTAGCCCTCATGGGCGTGGCCGCGAACTTCATCGCCCGGTACATCGAGCGCTATCGCTGGATTGCCTGGGTCGGCCTCGTGGTGATCCTCTACGTAGCGGTGAAGATGATCTACGAGGGGTGGGTCGATCCGCACTTGGGGATCGTCACACTGATCTGATGGAAGAGGGCTCGGGTTTCCGGGCCCTTTTTATTTTCAGGAACAGGAAGTCCTGGGGGATGATCCCCCAGACCCTCGGAATGTCTACCTTGCGCCCAGCCTATCCGTAGTGCGCTCCTTGCGGCGCAGCCATTAAGTCTCCCGACGCAGCCATGGGTGCACAACAAATAGGCGGCGCGCGACGCCGACAGTAACGGGGTGCAGGGGTATTAACCCCTGCTCTTCCCCTTATCTCTTCAGGGAATCAAAACCGTAGACCCGGTGGTAGCCCGAGCTTCCAGTGCCCGATGTGCTTCGGCGACCTGCTCCAGCCCGAAGGTCTGCCCGATGCGCGGCGTGAGGATCCCCGAGGCGATCCGGTCGAACAGCTTCTTCGCACTGATCGCAAGCTGGTCCGGCGTCGCGACGTAGTCCGCGAGAGTCGGGCGGGTGAGATAGATCGACCCTGCCTTCATCAGATTGAGCGGCGGCAGCGGGGGCACGGGGCCGGAGGCATTGCCGTAAGTCACCATCAATCCGCGCCTGCGCAGCGAGGCGAGCGAGGCCGACCACGAGGCCGCGCCGACTCCGTCATAGACGACATGGCACATTTCGCCGCCTGTGATCTCTCGGACGGCTTCGGGAAGGTCGCTGAAGTCGCAGTGGAGCGAATGCTCGCCGGGGACCTCTGCGGCCTTCTCCGCGCTGCCGGAGTGGGCGATGACGGTCACGCCCTTATCGAGCAGCCAGGGCACCAGCAGCGATCCTACGCCCCCCGCTGCCGAGTGCACGAGCGCGACGTGGCCCTTCGCGGCAGGGAAGGTGTCTTCGGCGAGGTAGCAGGCGGTGAGACCTTTGAGCATGACGGCAGCTGCGATTTCCGGTGCGATGGAATCGGGAATCCGCATGGCCTTGGCGGCGGCGATCAGGCGATATGTCGCGTAAGCACCTCCGGCATGAGTGGTTCCGACGCGCTCGCCGATGGCAAATCCGCTCACGCCGTCGCCCAGTGCGACGATCCGGCCCACGCTTTCGGAACCGAGGCTGATCGGCAGGGGATCGGCGTAGACCCCCTTGCGATAGTAGGTATCGATGAAGTTGAGTCCGACCGCTTCGGTCTCGATCAGCGCTTCGCCGGGACCGGGGGAGGGGACTGCGAAGTCCTCACGCTCGATCACTTCGGGGCCGCCGTGGGTCCGGGCGATCATTCGGTATCCGGTGGTCATTGTCTGAACGTCCTTGAATCTGCGGTCGTGCGAACAGGCCCGGCCGCGCCGGGAAGGTGCGGTCCGGGCTGTTCTGGATCAGCCGATATGTTCGGCGAAGAAATCTGCGGTGCGCCGGTCGGCCAGTTCGGCGCCGGCTTCGTCGCGGCGGGCGCCGATCTCGGCGGCAAAGCCGTGATCGAGGCCTTCGTAGTCCCAGAGGGTGACGCGGGGATGGTCGTCGAGGCCTTCGTGAATCGCCTTTTGCGCGGCGGCGTCGACGAAGTGGTCGGCGGTGGGAATGTGCAGCATCAGCGGGCGGGCGATCGCATGCTTTTCGTTCAGCATCTGGTCGATCATCACGCCGTAGTAGCCGACCGAGGCGTCGATATCGGTGCGCGCGGCAACCATGTAGGCAATCTTGCCGCCCATGCAGAAGCCGACGAGGCCGACTTTTGCCACGCCCTGTTCGCGGCGAATCCAGTGAATCACGGCTTCGAGATCGCGCATGCCGAGGTCGAAGTCATGGGCCATCATGTGGTCCAGGGCCTGCTGCATTTCCGCTTCGACATAGGGGCTGAGTTCGATGCCCGGCTTCTGGCGCCAGAAGCTGTCCGGTGCGACGGCGAGGTAGCCCTTGGCGGCCCAGCTGTCCGCCTTGCGCCGAATACCGGGATCGACGCCGAAGATTTCCTGCTGGACGATGATCGCGCCACGCGGAGTGCCTTCGGGGCGGGCGACATAGGCGGGGATCAGGCCGTCGCCGTCGAGCGTCGGGATTTCGGTATTGGTCATGAAGGTCTCCTGCGGGATCGACCTGGAGCCTTCCGGCCCTGTCAGGCGTTGATCAAGGGTAGGCACGGGCGATGGACTTTGCCACCGCCATGTGCCACCCAAGCATCAGAAATTTCAAACCGGGAGGCCGCCATGAAGGTCAATGTCGAGGTCGAATGCTCGCCTGAAGAAGCACGACGGTTTCTCGGTCTGCCCGATGTCACCAAGGCCAATGACGTCTATGTCGATGCGCTGGCCAAGGCAATGCAGGGCGTGGGCAATTTCGACCAGCTTCAGGAACTGAGCAAGCAGGTCGCGCCGATGGGCCAGTTCGGCCTAAAGCTGTTCCAGCAGTTCCTCGAAAGCGGCGCCGCGATGGCGATGAGTGGAGGCATGAGTCCCAAGAAGGACTCTTGAGACCCCTGCTATAGGGGTTCACGCGAAGGTGGCTCTGGAGTAGCGGCCGGACATGTCTGACACGATTTTCGCGCTTTCCAGCGGTTCTCCTCCTGCGGCCATCGGCGTCGTCCGCGTCAGCGGGCCTGCTGCCGGTCCCGCGCTCACGGCGCTTTCGGGAATGCTGCCGCAGCCGCGCCGGGCGAGCTATCGTGCCTTGCGGGATGCGGACGGCGTAGTGCTCGATCAGGCGCTGGTGCTGTGGTTTCCGGGACCCAATACTGCCACCGGGGAAGATCTCGCCGAATTGCACCTGCACGGGGGTAGGGCGGTCGTTGTGGCGGTGGAGAAGACACTGCTTGGCATTGCGGGTTTGCGCCGGGCGGAGCCGGGCGAGTTCACCCGCCGGTCCTTCGCCAATGGACGGATCGACCTTGCCGAGGCGGAAGGCCTTGCCGACCTCCTTTCGGCCGAAACGGAACTCCAGCGCCGCAGTGCACTAGCCATGGCGGGCGGTGCCTTTTCGCGGCAGGTCGAGCAATGGCGAGACCGGGTGCTTGTTGCATCGGCAGCGGTGGAGGCCGTGCTCGATTTCGGGGACGAGGATGATGTGTCCGACCTGCCGCCGGACTTCCTCTCGCGGCTGACCGATCTTCGCGGTGAGCTTCAGACATGGCTGTCGCGACCGCGCGCCGAGGCGCTGCGCGAGGGCTTCCGCGTGGTCCTGGCCGGGCCGCCGAATGCGGGCAAGAGCACCTTGTTCAATGCCCTTGTCGAGGACGAGGCGGCGATCACTTCTCCGCTCGCGGGGACGACTCGCGACGTTCTTACTCGGGCGGTGTCGATCGGCGGCGTGCCGTTCCTGTTCGGGGATACCGCAGGCCTGCGCGATGAGACGGGCGACGAGATCGAGGCCATTGGCATTTCGCGCGCTCTGGCCGAACTGGGCAAGGCCGATCTCGTGCTCTGGCTTGGGCCGGAAGGCGAGGGGCCGGACGGTGCCTGGGAAGTGGCGCCGCAGGCGGACGTGTTTCACGTGGAACGTAAGGTTTCGCCTCGGCACAGGATTTCCGCCGTCAACGGAACGGGCCTCGACGCCTTGCGGAAGGACCTGATCGAGACCGCCGCGGCTTCCATGCCCCGGCCGGGCGAGGCGGCGCTCAACCGCAGGCAATATGCGCTGGTTGCGGAGGCCGAGCGCGCGCTCGGCAATGCATCCCAGGAACGGGACCCTCTGCTGGTGGCCGAAGCGCTGCGTCTGGTGCGCGTTGCTTTCGATGCGCTGATCGGGCGGGCGACGACGGAAGACATGCTTGATGCCCTGTTCGGCCGGTTCTGCATCGGCAAATAAGGACTGTTCCACGTGAAACATTTCGCGCCACTTTGACGTGACTCGCCGCTTCGGGTAAGCGCGTCGTCCATGCACTCCTTTGATGTGATCGTGATCGGCGGCGGCCATGCCGGCTGCGAGGCGGCGGCGGTTGCCGCCCGTATGGGCGCGCGCGTCGCGCTGGTCAGCTTTGATCTCGACGCCGTTGGCGCGATGAGCTGCAATCCGGCCATCGGCGGCCTCGGCAAGGGCCACCTGGTGCGCGAGGTGGACGCCTTCGACGGACTAATTGCCCGCGCGGCGGATGCGGCGGCGATTCACTATCGCATGCTCAACCGCTCAAAGGGCAGCGCGGTGCAGGGGCCACGCGTCCAGGCGGACCGCAAGCTGTTCAAGGCGGCGATTCATCGCCTGCTCCAGCAGCAGGGCGACCCGACTCTGGTCGACGGCGAAGCGGCGGCTCTGGTGATCGAGCAGGGCAGGGTGGTCGGCATCGATCTGGCCGACGGCACCCGCCTTGATGCCCGCGCCGTCGTCCTGTGCACCGGCACTTTCCTTGGCGGGACTCTGTTCCGGGGCGAGGAGCGCCTGACCGGCGGCCGCATCGGCGAGGCTTCGGCCCAGCGGCTCGCAAGTCAGATGCGCGAGGCAGCCTTGCCGATGGCGCGACTCAAAACGGGCACGCCGCCGCGTCTCGACGGTCGCACCATCGATTGGGGGCGGCTCGACGAGCAGCCCTCCGATGGCGAGGATTGGACGATGTCGGCGATGGCGGAGGGGTATCACGGTCACCGCCGCGTAGTGCCGCAGGTCTTCTGCGCGATCACCCGCACCAATCCGCGCACGCATGATGTCATCCGCGAAAACCTCCATCGCTCGCCGCTGTTCACGGGCGCGATCGGGGCATCCGGTCCGCGTTATTGTCCCTCGATCGAGGACAAGATTCACCGCTTCGCAGATCGCGACGGGCACCAGATATTCCTGGAGCCGGAAGGCCTCGACAACCCGCTGGTCTATCCGAACGGGGTGAGCACTTCGCTGCCCGCCGATGTGCAGCTGGCGATGCTCCGTACGATGGAAGGGCTGGAGCGGGTGGAGATGGTCGTGCCCGGCTATGCCGTTGAGTACGATCATATCGACCCTCGCGCACTGCGCACGAGTCTGGAACTGCGCGACATACCCGGCCTCTATTGCGCGGGCCAGATCAACGGCACCACCGGCTACGAGGAAGCGGCCGCGCAGGGACTCGTCGCGGGCATGCATGCGGCGGCCGCAGTGCTCGGCCGCGCGGCACCGGCGCTCAACCGGGCCAACAGCTATATGGCGGTGATGATCGACGATCTCACCCTGCACGGCGTGAGCGAGCCCTATCGCATGCTGACCGCACGCGCGGAGTACCGCCTGCGCCTGCGCGCGAACAACGCCTCGACCCGGCTGACCCCGCTCGCCATCGAGATCGGAGCGGCAGGGGCGGAGCGACGTGCCTGGTTCGAACGGCGGCTTGCCGCGCGGGCCGAAATCGATTCCGCCTTCGACACCTCGCTTTCGGGCCATGAATTGACGCAGGCCGGTCTGCCGGTTCGTGCCGATGCCGGGCGCCTGCCTGTTCGCGAGTGGCTGCGCTTCGGGGGAGTCGACATCGCCGGGCTATCGCCCTGGATCGATGCGGCCTTGCTGTACGATGCCGCGCTGGTCGAGGAGATGGTCGAGGACGCGGCCTATGCGCCCTATCTGGAGCGGCAAGAGCGCGAACTGCGCGACTTGCGCGCCAGTGAGGCGCTGCCGCTGCCGGATGATTTTCCTTATGCCGAGATTCCCGGCCTCTCGCGCGAGATGGTCGAGCGGCTGAGCAAGGCCCGCCCCGCGAACCTCGCGGCGGCGGGACGGATTCCCGGAATTACCCCGGCAGCGCTGGCGGCGCTGCTGGTCCATGCCCGCAGGGAGGCGGCGTGATCACCACCGAAGACCAAGCGCGCGAATGGCTGCGTGCACTGCCCGAATGCGATGAAGCCGCCTGGGTCCGGCTTGAGACGCTGATCGCCATGCTGGTGGAGGAGAACCGGCAGCAGAATCTGGTCTCGGCGGCCAGCCTCGATCAAGTCTGGCTGCGGCATATCGTCGATAGCGCCCAGCTTCTGCCCTATGTTCCACGTGAAACATCGACGCCTTGGCTCGACCTCGGGACGGGGGCAGGCTTCCCCGGCCTCGTCATCGCGGCGCTGCGGCCCGAGTGTGAAGTGGTCATGGTGGAGTCGCGGACACGGCGGATCGAGTGGCTCGATCGTGCGCGGATCGCGATGGGTCTCGACAATGCCCGCGTTGCCGGTCAGCGTCTCGAATTGGTCGAGAGCTTCCCGGTCAGCGTGATTTCGGCACGTGCTTTTGCGCCGCTCGAAAAACTTCTGACAATTTCTTCGCGTTTTTCCACAAGCGACACGGTCTGGCTGTTGCCCAAAGGGCGTTCTGCAAAGCAAGAACTGGAAGACCTTCGCAAGTGGCGGCACATGTTCCACGTGGAACAGTCCCTGACGGACCCGCAGGCAGGCATCATTGTCGGCAAGCTGGCCGACAGGAAGGGTATGACCAAGTGATCCGTATCGCTATCGCCAACCAGAAGGGCGGAGTAGGGAAGACCACAAGCGCGATCAACATCGCGACGGCCCTTGCCGCCACGGGCTGGAACACCCTGCTGATCGATATCGACCCCCAGGGTAATGCCTCGACGGGGATCGGCGTTTCGGCATCCGAGCGCGACCGCACGTCCTACGACGTGCTGGTCGACCGGGCGCGTATCGCCGATTGCGTGATGCCCACCCGCATTCCCAATCTCGACCTGCTGGCGGCGACCGTCGATCTGTCCGGCGCGGAAGTGGAACTGGTCAATGCCGACGACCGCGCCAATCGCCTGCGCACCGCGCTGCGCGGCGATCTCGGCTACGACGTCTGCCTGATTGACTGCCCGCCCTCGCTGGGCCTGCTGACGCTCAATGCTCTGGCGGCTGCGGATACCCTTCTGGTGCCGCTGCAATGCGAGTTCTTCGCGCTGGAAGGGCTGAGCCAGCTGCTCCAGACGGTGGAGCGGGTGCAGCAGCGCTTCAATCCCGATCTCGGGATCATCGGCATCGCGCTCACCATGTTCGATCGTCGCAATCGCCTGACCGATCAGGTTTCCGAAGACGTGCGTTCGGTCCTTGGCCAGCTCGTCTTCGAAACAACCATTCCGCGCAATGTGCGCCTGTCCGAAGCGCCCAGCCACGGCGTGCCCGCGCTGATCTACGATCATGCCTGCGCCGGCAGCCGGGCCTACATGGCCTTGGCGCGCGAACTTATCACCCGACTGCCCGAGAAGAGGAAAGCGGCATGAACGACGAATCGATCGTCCGCATCAGCGTACCCCCCGCCCTGAATGTGACCGGCGCCGCCGCAGCGGTGTCCAAGCAGAAGTCAAAGGGCCTCGGTCGCGGGCTGGGTGCCTTGTTGGGCGAGACTCGCCGCGAGGAACCGCTCGGCGCGCCGGGAAGTTCCGAGGGCCGTGGTCCGGCGACGCGGGCAGGGGGACTTGCCGTTCTCGCCATTGCCGACATCACGCCGCATCCGGATCAGCCGCGCCGCATCTTCGATGAGGAAGCTCTGGAGGAACTGGCCGCCTCGATCGCGCATCGCGGCGTGATACAGCCGATCATCGTGCGACCGATGGACGGTGGCCGCTATCAGCTGGTGGCCGGTGAACGCCGCTGGCGGGCCGCGCAGAAGGCGCAGCTTCACGAGATTCCGGCGCTTGTGCGTGAACTCACCGAGCGTGAGGTCATGGCGCTGGCGCTGATCGAGAACCTCCAGCGCGAGGATCTCAATCCCATCGAAGAAGCACGGGCCTACAACCGTCTTTCTGAATTCGAGGGTATGACTCAGGCCGAGATCGCCCGCATGGTCGACAAGAGCCGCAGCCATGTCGCGAACTTCCAGCGCCTGCTCGCTCTGCCGGACGAGGTGATCTCGATGGTCGAGAAGGGCAGCCTGTCGATGGGCCATGCGCGCGCACTGATCGGCTGCGACGGTGCCGAGGAGATCGCCGAAGCCGCGATCGCCAAGCAGATGTCGGTCCGCGAAATCGAGAAGCTGGTGCGCAAGAAGGCGCGCGGAGATGTCGCTCCGCGTCGTGCCCGAACTGCGCGCAGCACCCATGAGGACGCCGATATCGTTGCCGTGCAGAGCCACCTGGAGGAATTCCTCGGGCTGCCGGTGAAGATCAATGCCGATGCCGATCCGAAGTCGGGCACGGTTACGATCCGTTACGCCACACTCGATCAGCTCGATCTGATCTGCCAGCGCCTGACCGGCGGGGCGATCTGAATCGCTTCAAATTACAGGAATTCATGCGGCGCCCGGACTTCGGTTCGGGCGCCATTTTTTTGTGGATGCTACTGTGTACCGCGGGATTCGGGCGCCGGATGGCGGCGCGGGATCGAGCGGCGGGCAGGGCGGACGCCTGAATCCTCGGCATAGGCGATAGGTTCGCCCGCGCTGTCGATGGCCTGGACGACCGGAATCGAAACCATGCGCTGCGACTGAACCGGATAGACATAGACATAACCGGGTGCGGCGTAGCCATGGATCGGTACGACGACCTGACCCTGCCGGTAGCGGTCAAGATAGTCGTCAAGATAAGTCTCGCACTCGCCATGGTTGCCCTGGCCCTCGCGGACGGTTCCCGATCGGGGCCTGCTCGCGGCGACTTTCTGGTGACAGTCGGCAAGCCAGACATCTCGCTGTGCGGGATCGAATTCGTAGCGGATCGGCGTACTGGCGACAGGCGTAGCGGTATCGTCCTGCAAATAGTCGGCACCGGCCTCGATATCCGCAGCCGAAACCACCGAAGCGCTGGCAAGAAAGGCCAGGGAGAGACTCGCGGTGCAGAGGGTCGAACGCATTCGCAGGGCCTTTTCACGGGTTCATGGGCTTTAGCCGCGTCTGTTAACAAGACGTTTAGCATCATAACCCGCGAAAGGCCAAGCATCCGGGACCGATCGGCGGTCCCGGAGAGAGACGGTCAGATTGATGCCGCGACGATGGCGGCAAGATCCTCGATTCCTGCGGCATCCTCGGCATCGAAACGGTTGGCGACCGGGCTGTCGAGATCGATCACCGCCAGCACCTTGCCGTCCCGCAGTACCGGCACCACCAGTTCGGAGCGGCTGTCGGCATCGCAGGCGATGTGGCCGGGGAAGGCGTGGACGTCCGGCACGACCTGGGTCTCGCCGCTGGCCGCTGCCGTGCCGCAGACTCCGCGCCCCAAAGGAATGCGGATGCAGGCGGGCTTGCCTACGAACGGACCGAGCACCAGCTCGTCCGCGACGTTGCGGTAGAATCCCGCCCAGTTGAGGTTCGGCAGGAACTGCCAGATCAGCGCGGCGACGTTGGCCATATTGGCCACGCCGTCGGGTTCGCCCTCGACGAGTGCCTTGGCGGCTGCGGCGAGGTCTGCGTAGAGTTCGGGCTTGGGCTGGTCGCCCCGGGGAGCAAAGTCGTACATAGATGCCCCGATACTCCAAGTCCTTGTTGCCGCCTAGGCGGTAGCGTCTTATCTCAGGCGCATGCGCTCCATTCTCATCAAATCCGGCCTGGCTCTCGGTGCCGTCGTTCTCATCGGTGCCGGTACGATCGCCTGGTCCCAGTATTCCAACACCTCCGACCTGCCGTTCGACGACACGGTGGGCAAGGACCCCAAGCTGGTCGATCCGGACCCGCAATGGATTCCCAGCGTCAAGCTGGTCGAGACCGTGGGCTGGGCTGCCAATGAGGCACCCAAGGCCGGGGAAGGGCTGGCCGTCGCTCGCTTCGCGGAAGGCCTCGATCATCCCCGCACGATGTTGACTCTGCCCAACGGCGACGTGCTGGTGGCGGAGACCAATGCGCCCGCCGGCAACAAGCCCAAGGGCCTGACCGGCATGGTGATGGGCTGGATGATGGGCAAGGTCGGCGCGGGCGAACCCTCACCCGACAAGATCGTCCTGCTGCGCGATGCCGACGGCGACGGCAAGGCGGAGCAGCGCTTCGATTTCCGCACCGCCGACATGCATTCGCCCTCGGGCATGGCCTACCGCGACGGCAAGCTCTACATCGCCAACCACGACAAGGTTCTCGAATTCGCCTTCCAACCCGGTGCCACCAAGCTGGACGGCAAGCCGCTGCGCACGATGATGGACCTGCCGCCCGCCGGTAACCACTGGATGCGCAACCTCCTGCTCAGCCAGGACGGCAAGCAGCTCTATGTCGCGGTTGGCTCTGCCACCAACATCGCCGACGACGGCATGGAAGCCGAGACCGGCCGCGCCGCGATCTGGGAAATCGACGTCGACACCGCGCGCCGCCGCCAGTTTGCCGCGGGCATGCGCAATCCCAACGGCCTTGGCTGGAATCCCTCGACCGGTGAAATGTGGTCGACGGTGCAGGAGCGCGACATGCTCGGCCCCGATCTCGTGCCCGACTATCTTACCAACGTGCCGGTCGGCGCGCAGTATGGCTGGCCCTGGATCTACTGGAAGACGACGTTCGACGAACGCGTGCAGTGGCCGATGCAGACCTACATGCTCGAATATACCCGCAAGCCCGAATACGCGATGGGTGCCCACGCCGGCACGCTCGGGATGGTCTTCGCGAACGGCGGCAACCGCATGGGCGCGAAGTTCGCCAACGGTGCCTTCGTGGCGCGCCACGGCTCCTGGAATCGCCGTCCTGCGGTGGGCTATGACGTGGTCTTCGTGGCCTTCGACGCCAACGGCAATCCGCAGGACGGTAAGCCGATCCCGGTGCTCTCGGGCTTCCTGAAGGACGGCTCGCATACCCATGGCCGTCCAACCTGGCTGGCATGGGACAAGAGTGGCAGTCTGCTGGTCAGCGACGATACCGCAGGTGTGGTCTGGCGTGTGCAGGCACCGGGCGCAGCGCCTTCCGCCGCGATCAAGCCGGTGGAGACCGAGCACATGAAGCCGCTGAAGGAAATCAAGGATCCGACGATCCCCGGTGCCACGGGCAATCTGGAGGCCGGGTTCACCAAGGGGCCGGACAAGCTGTTGCCTACCGGGCACTGACCTGGGAGAGGGGACCTTCGGGTCCCCTTTTTTGTAGAACAGGGAGTGATTCTGCGGCCATCGCCCCAGACCCCTTTACTGTCGTTGTTGTGCGCGCAGAGGCGTGGTGCGCTTCTTGCGGCGCAGCCAATATGTCTCCCGACGCGACCATGAGCGCACAACGGCGCTGGTCCGCGTGACCTAGACGGTAATGGGGGGCAGGGGGGTGTTGACCCCCTGCTATGTCTTTTCTTAGACGATCTTCTTGGCCCGTCCCGCAACTTCAGTGACGTATTGCCATGCCACGCGCCCCGAACGCGCCCCGCGACGGCGCGACCATTCCAGTGCGTCGTGCTCATCGAAGGTCAGGCCGAACTGCTGCGTGTAGCCTTCGATGATTGTGAGGTAGGAGGGCTGGTCGCAGTTGTGGAAGCCGATCGAGAGGCCGAAGCGGTCGGCCAGCGCGAGTCGGTCGTCCACCACATCGCGGGGGTTAATGGGGTCATCCTGTTCCGACATCGAGCGGGAAACGATGGCGCGGCGATTGGCGGTGACGGCGAGGCGGACGTTGTTCGGGCGGGCCTCGACACCGCCTTCCAGCCAAGAGCGCAGCAGGCGCGGCCCGGCGCCGTCGTGCTCCTCGAAGCCGAGGTCGTCGATGAAGACCAGGAACTGGCGGTCTACCTTGCCGAGGAGGGCGAAGAGCGCGGTCACGCCGTGGAGGGCTTCCTGCGCCACCTGCACGAGGGCGATGCGGCCGGGGTGAGCGGTCTGGGCAGCGCGGATCGAGGCGCGCATTACGGCGGACTTGCCCATGCCGCGCGAACCCCAGAGCAGCATGTCGTGCGCGGCATAGCCGGCGGCGAGACGCTCGACATTGGCGACGACGCGCTCCTTCTGGGACTCGATGCCGCGCAGCAGATCGAGGGGCGGGGCGATCAGTTCGGGCACGCCGCGTGCCTCGCTGCCGGTCCAGACGTAGGCGGGGTGGGCCAGCCAGTCGACTTGCGGCGCGGGTAGAGGCGCAAGGCGTTCGAGGGCATCGGCAATGCGGCTGAGGACTTCGGTCTGGTCGGTCATGCTCTGGGTTCTTCGCTCGTTTGTGGAAGGCTCGCACCTTTCCGGGGCCTTGGCCGGATAGCCCAAGGCTTCGCGCATCAGATGCTCGATAAAGCGCCGCGCTGCCATCTTTTTTCGCCTATGGCTGGGCATTGTTCCACGTGGAACGTCCGGGAGGCCGGGGAGGTTGTCTCCGTAAACCCGTGCGCGGTTTTTCTTGGCTTTCGGGTCCTTGGGCTATAGCGGCGGAGTATGGAGCGCAACCTTGGACCCGAACTGCTGGCACCCGATGAGGACGGCGTGGCGCGCGCCGCTGCACTGCTGGACGAGGGCAGGCTTGTCGCGGTGCCGACGGAGACCGTCTACGGCCTCATGGCGCGTGCCGACCGCGATGAATCGGTCGCGGCGATCTACCGCGCCAAGGGGCGGCCCAGCTTCAATCCGTTGATCGTCCATGTCGCCAATCTGGCCGCCGCGCAGGAACTGGCGGTGCTGGATGAGCGGGCGCTGAGTCTGGCGGCGGCGTTCTGGCCCGGCGCCCTGACCATGGTGCTGCCCTTGCGCGAAGGCGCGGCGGTGGCTCCGGCGGTGACGGCAGGGCTGCCTACCGTGGCACTGCGCTGCCCGGCTCATCCGCTGATGCGGGCCGTGATTGCAGCGTCGGGGCTGGCTTTGGCTGGGCCTTCCGCCAACCGCAGCGGCGGGGTGAGTCCGACGCGGGCGGAGCACGTCGTCGCCTCGCTGGGCGCGAATGTCGATGCTGTCGTGGATGGCGGTGCCTGCGAGGCCGGTCTCGAGTCCACCATCGTCGCCTTGCGTGGGGACGGGCGCTGGCAGGTCCTGCGACCGGGGCCGATTCCGCGCGAGGCGATCCGCGAAGTGCTCGGAAGGGATAACGACGCGGTGACGTCGCAGGCTATCGAGGCACCGGGGCAGCTCGCCAGCCACTATGCGCCGGGCAAGCCGGTCAGGCTGAACGCGGCGAGCGCAGAGGTGGACGAATTCCACATCGGCTTCGGCGAGATTGCGGGGGATGCGAATCTTTCCGTTTCGGGCGATCTCATCGAGGCGGCTTCGCGTCTCTATGCGCTGCTGCACGAAGGCGCGGCGGCGAGTCAGCCGCGCATTGCGGTTGCACCGATTCCGGTTGAGGGCGTAGGTGCGGCGATCAATGACAGGTTGAACCGGGCAGCGGCCTGAGTTCGGACCCGCCTCAGCGCCGCTGCGGCGCCGCTCCGGGCATCAGGTACTGCATCTGGGCATAATCATCGCGGGCCTTGTTGCAGGCCTCACGATCGCCCCTGTCGCACTGACGCAAGTGCTTCTGGTACTGGCGCTGCATCTTGCCCAGCTTCTCTTCCTGCTTGCGCATCTGGCGGCCGCGCTTCTCGTCGGCTTCGGACTGGCTGGTGGTCACGGCATCCACGGCCGATCCGGCGACGCGCACTGGGGCGGTCACGATCTTGCCGGCAGTGCTGAGGCAGCCGGAGAGCAGCAAAGCTGCAGCGGGGGCGAGAAAGGGCAGGGTGCGCTGAATCATCGCGCGGACCCTCTCACGAAGCGACTGTCACCACAATGAATATTCCGCAAAGCGAAAGGGGCCACTTCCAGTGTGGAAGCGGCCCCCTTGCGTGCGAGATGACGCTGCGTCTGATCAGACTGCTTCAGCGCTCTCGTAGTACTTCGGCGCGTATTCGTTGAGGATCGAGAGGATCTTCTTCAGAGCCGCCGGTTCATCGGTCTTTTCCATGGCCGCGAGTTCGCGGGCCAGACGCGAGGAAGCCGCTTCGAAGATCTGGCGCTCGGAGTAGCTCTGCTCCGGCTGATCGTCGGCGCGGAACAGGTCGCGAGTCACTTCGGCGATCGACACGAGGTCGCCCGAGTTGATCTTCGCTTCGTATTCCTGGGCGCGGCGCGACCACATGGTGCGCTTCACCTTCGGCTTGCCCTTGAGCGTATCGAGCGCTTCGCGAAGCGTCTTGTCCGACGACAGCTTGCGCATGCCGATCGACTCGACCTTGTTCACAGGAACGCGCAGAGTCATCCGCTCTTTTTCGAAGCGCAGCACATAAAGGTCGAGCTGCATCCCGGCAATTTCCTGCTTCTGGAGCTCGATCACACGGCCTACGCCGTGCTTGGGATAAACGACGTAATCTCCAACATCGAAGGCATCGGCCCTGGTTGCCATGTATCGTCCTTTCACCTGCAGGATTCGCTGCCATACCTACGGTGAGAGACAACCGGGTGGATGCGACTTGAAAACGCAAAAGCGCTTTCGCCGCCCGGTCAGATACCTCTCCCAGCCGTTTGCTTTCGAACCCTGCCTCGCAATGCAAATGCTGCCAGACGGGCAGAAGGCCCGGGCAGTTGCTGGATTATATAGCATCGATGTGACAAAATTACCAGAGGCGAGCAGACGGTTAACCGTCGCTCGCCTCAAGGTCTTTCGGGGCAGGGCGAAAAGGCCCGCCAAGTCCCTCATTCACTGGGGAAAGCCGGTTCCCCAGGTGAGGTTGCAGTGCAGCAATCAGTCGCCTTCGCCGGGCTCAGGCGAGAAATATTTTTCGAGCTTGTTTTCTTCGCCGCGCATCGCGTCGGCGTCTTCCGGCGCGTCCTTCTTGGTCGTGAGGTTGGGCCATTCCGCCGAATACTTGGCGTTCAGCTCCAGCCACTGCTCCAGGCCGCTCTCGGTATCGGGAAGGATCGCCTCGGCCGGGCATTCCGGTTCGCAGACGCCGCAATCGATGCATTCGCTGGGATTGATGACGAGCATGTTCTCGCCTTCGTAGAAGCAGTCCACCGGACAGACTTCGACGCAATCCATGTACTTGCACCGGATGCAATTGTCGGTGACGACATAGGTCATGGCTGCGTATTCCTCTTAGAAGGCCTCGTTTCGGTTGGCCGCTGCTATGGGAACATCTGCCCCCGCGTCAAGCACTCTATAACAGGCTTGGGCTTCGGGAGCCGGTCCGCGGCGCTCAGGAAGGGATAGGATTTCTATCACCCGAACGCCTCCAGCTGTCGGCACGGTCAGAATGTCGCCGACGGCCACCTTCTGATGGGCGCGTTCCACCCGGCGGCCGTTGAGGCGCATATGGCCTTCCTCGGCCATTGTCTGGGCGAGGGTCCGCGTTTTGACGAGGCGCAGGAACCAGAGAAGCTTGTCGATCCTCATGCCTGTCGCGCGCCTCCCATCTATCTGCCGAGCAATTCGCCGAGTGCCGCGAATGCGCCGTCGCTATTCTTTGGCGCGGGGCGTGCCACTTCGGCTTCGCGTTCGCGCTGCGGCGGGCGCCAGCGCCAGCGCACCGGGGCAGGGGCGCCATGGGCGCCTTCCGGGAGCAGGCGCGGCATCATCGCCTGGAAGCCGCCGAAGCGCAGCAGGCGGGCATAGCTGGCGGTGGTCAGGCCCATCGACACGGCGCGGGCCGGATCGAGTGAGAACGAGCGCGAGGGACCCTTATGGCCGCTGGCCGCGGAGCGCGCCTCGTGCGCCTCGCGCAGCAGTTTCTCGGCCATGTCGAGACGGAGGAGCTGCTTGCCGAGATTGCGGTAGCCGGGAGCCTTGTGGCGCTTCGTGGCATCCATCGTCGGCGGCATGGAGGAATCCAGCTCACCGCCGGGAATCTCCTTGCCAGCAATCTTCGCTAGCTGGCGCCAGAGCGCGATCGGATCGGGCCGCAGCATCGCAGGCAGGAACAGGTCGAGCGCGCCCACGCGCACGCCCAGCTTCGCCAGCATCGTGCGGCGGGCCTTGTCGATCCGGTCCACGCCGGAACCGTTTCGGGCGATCATGCCGCCGCGCTCGACAAGGGTGATGAGCAGGGCGCGGAGATCCGGCCCGGCGTCCTCGGCGCGGCTTGCCTCGTCCAGCTTCGCCAGCGGAGCGAGCGGTTCCAGCGCCGTGACCAGCCAGGCTTCGAGCGCGGCAACCAGCGCCTTGCGGGCAGGTCCGGGTATCGCATCGAGCATGCGGTCGGGCACCAGCACCGGAGCAAGCAGCGAGCGGCCGGGGGACAGCGCGGCGATCTTGCCGCCGTCCCAGCTGAGCTTGCCGTTCTCCAGCGCAAGCGGCGCCGCGCCCTCGTGCACCGCAGCGGTCAGCGCTTCGGCGCGCGACTGGAGCAGGCCGGGCAGATGGCGCTCGGCCGCGGCCAGCAGCAGCTTGCGGTCGGAGTGCCGGGCGGCGGAATCGACCTGGAAGGCGAAGCCGTGCAGCGAACCGATGTGCTCGCCCTCCACCAGCACTTCCGCGTCTTCGAGGCGGACCGAGAGAAGTCCGGCATCGGGGCCGAGTTTTTTCATGAGCACGGCGGTCCTGCGGTTGATAAATCGTTCGGTGAGTTTGCCATGGAGGGCATCGGAAAGGCGAGCCTCGACGGCACGGGCGCGGGCGGCCATTTCCTCGCGGGCCAGCACCCAGTCGGGGCGCTGGGCGATATAGGCCCAGGAGCGGATTGCGGCGATGCGGCCCTGCAGGGTGTCGATGTCGCCGCCGGTCAGGTCGAGCCGGGCGATCTGCTGCGCCATGTAGTCGGCGCCGAGTTCGCCGTGGCGAAGGTCCTGCCAGAGGCGGGCGACGAAGCGCGAATGTGTCTCCACGCCCTGTTGGCGGAAATCGGGCAGGCGGCAGACTTCCCAGAAGCGGCGCACCATGGCATGGCCGCGCAGGCTGTCCATCACCGTGCCGTCGTCGGCCAGGCGCTTGAGCACGGCTAGGTCGATCGCTTCGGGGCCGAGGACGAGGCCTTCGCGATCCGGCGGTGTTTCGAGGTCGGAGATCAGCGTGGCCACGCTGTCGAAGCGCGGTTCCGGATCGCGCCAGAACAGTCTGGTCAGCGGCGGGAAGCGGTGTTCCTCGATCGCGTAGACTTCGTCCGGCTCGAATTCGGAATCGTGCCCGCCCGAGCCGGTGAGGGTGCCGAAAGTGCCGTCCTTCTGGTGCCGTCCGGCGCGTCCGGCGATCTGGGCCATCTCGGACGTGGTGAGTCGGCGGTGGCGCTGGCCGTCGAACTTCGAGAGTCCGGCGAAGGCGACATGCTCGACATCGAGGTTGAGACCCATACCGATGGCGTCGGTGGCGACGAGATAATCCACCTCGCCCGACTGGTAGAGCGCGACCTGGGCATTGCGGGTCTGCGGGCTGAGCGCGCCCATGACCACGGCGGCGCCCCCCCGGAAGCGGCGCAGCATTTCGGCGATCGCGTAGACCTGCTCGGCCGAAAAGGCGACGATCGCGCTGCGTGGCGGTATGCGCGAGAGCTTCTTCGCCCCGGCATGGGTCAGGGTAGAGAAGCGCGGCCGGGTGACCACTTCGACATCGGGAACGAGGGCTTTCACCATCGGCTCCAAAGTCGCCGAGCCGAGAATCATCGTCTCCTCGCGCCCGCGCGCATGCAGCAGGCGGTCGGTGAAGACATGGCCGCGCTCACGGTCGGCGCCGAGCTGGGCTTCGTCGATGGCAACGAAGGCGAGGCTGCGCTCCGTCACCGGCATCGCTTCCACGGTGCAGAGCAGGTAGCGCGCGTCATTCGGCTCGATGCGCTCCTCGCCGGTGATCAGGGCGACGCTCTTCTCGCCCTTGATCTTGCAGACGCGGTCGTAGACCTCGCGCGCGAGCAGGCGGAGCGGGAAGCCGATGGCCCCGCTGGAATGGGCGCAAAGACGCTCTATGGCGAGGTGAGTCTTGCCGGTATTCGTGGGACCGAGCACCGCCTTCACCCCACTGGGGGCGTCCTTTCGCGACGAGGCATGCCGGTCGTGAACCATTGCCGGTGAATGTGGCACTGCCTTCAGCCCCCCGCAAGTCTCGGCTCGTCGAAAGGAGGGTGAAAATCCCCGGAATTAGCGGGAGGTTAACCTTGAAGGGGCAGAAGCGGCCTCGGGCATGAGGCTCTCCACGGGATCGGAAGAGCCTGCGCCGCGTGGGGCGGCAGCTTTCGTACGGTGGGAAACAGGCATCTTGTTCAAGGCGCTGGATCGGACTGAGGAGGGGACCGCGCATGTCGCGGCGCTTTCGCACGACCAGGTGCTGAAAGATGGCGGTTCGCCCGCCGGGAAGCCTTCGAGACGGGCGCGCTGGAAGCAGGGTATCGAGCGCTGGTGTCACGAGTTTGAGATCGCGCCGGACCTCGCCTGCGATATCGGCAGCCGCCGGTGGTTTCGCGGCCTCGCGACGATGCTGGGGCTGGGCGCTGCCGCTTTCGCGATGGGGCCGGATTTCTCGGCGGTCGAGGCCGCGACGCCGCTCGCAAGCCGCAGCCGCGACGAATTTCGCAGCCAGACCATTTCGCCGCTCGCACTCGGGGCCGACAGCGGGCGTCACATGGGCGCGAGTCCGCTGGTGCGTCCGCTCGCCAATGTGCCGGATCGGCCTTCGATCCAGCTCGTCTCGACCCTGGGGCAGGGCGACAGTTTCGGGCGCATGCTGGAGCGCGTCGGCGTGGGCGGGGCGGATCTGGCGCAGATCACCCAGCTGGTGAGTCAGGCGGTGCCGGTGGACGAGCTCGCCTCGGGCACGCGCTTCGATATCACCATGGGACGCCGCTCGGCGCCGGGAGCACCGCGCGCGCTCGATTCGATGGATTTCCGCGCGCGTTTCGATCTCGATCTTTCGGTGGAGCGCAGCCCCGGCGGCGGACTTGCGCTGGTGCGCCATCCGATCCGGGTTGACGAGACGCCGCTGCGCATTCGCGGCACGGTCGGCTCCAGCCTCTACCGCTCGGCGCGCAATGCCGGGGCGCCGGTCGGGGCAATCCAGTCCTATCTGCGTGCGATCGACAAGTATCTCAGCCTGGAAAGCGACATCGCCGCGCAGGACCAGTTCGATATCGTCGTGGCCTACAAGCGTTCCGCCAAGGGCGAGCGCGAGGTGGGCGATCTGCTCTATGCCGGGCTCGATCACGGGGGCAAACCGCGCGTTCAGCTGCTGCGCTGGGGCAAGCAGGGCGAGATGATCGCGTCCTCGGCGCTGACCCAGGCGCAGGGCGCGCCGGGCGGGATGCCGGTGGCGGGGCACATGACCTCTCCCTACGGCAAGCGCCGTCATCCGATCCTCGGTTTTGTACGGATGCATGCGGGCATCGACTATGGCGCGCGCTATGGTTCGCCGATCTACGCGGTGGCGGACGGCGTGGTGAACTTCGCCGGGCGGCATGGCGGGCACGGCAACTATGTGCGCCTCAGCCACGGCGGCGGTCTCGATACCGGTTATGGCCATATGAGCCGCATCGCCGTTTCACGTGGAACACGGGTCAGGGCGGGGCAGGTGATCGGCTATGTCGGCTCGACCGGACTCTCCACCGGGCCGCACCTCCACTTCGAGGCCTATCGTGGCGGGCAGACGATCAACCCGGCGGGGCTGCGCTTCATTGCGCGACCGCAAATCGACGGCAAGGAGAAGGACGCCTTCCGTGCCAGGCTGAACGCGATGCTCGGGGTGCAGCCGGGCGAGGCACTTGGTACGATCACGGCGCCTGCTGCGGCTCCGGTGGCAGTCGGGCGCGAGATCGACCGACTGGCGCAGGGGGCTGCGGAGTAGGCGAGGGCCTTCGCCAAATCTCAACAATGCTGCGCCGTTCCGATTCAAAGCTCCGCTCATCCTGAGCTTGTCGAAGGATGGGAGACGTGGCGCCTCGCTGCCGGGGCTTCGACAGGCTCAGCCTGAGCCGGACGCGGAGGTTTTCCCTTGGACAGTCCGTCACATTGAACCCGCCGGACTTTTCCGGCAATCACAGCGGCCATGACCGGAGCATATCCCCACACCCGCCTGCGCCGCGCGCGCGCCACGGCCTGGAGCCGCGCCATGCACCGCGAGACGGTGCTGACCCCCGCCGACCTCATCTGGCCGGTTTTCGTGACCGAGGGAGAGGGCGTCGAGCAGCCGATCTCCTCGCTGCCCGGCGTCTCGCGCTGGTCGGTGGACCTGCTGGTGGAGCGCGCAAGGGAAGCCGCCGATCTCGGCATTCCCTGCCTTGCCCTGTTCCCCGACACCCAGCCCGAGCGCCGCAGCGACGACGGCACAGAGGCGCTCAATCCGGACAACCTTATGTGCCGCGCGCTGCGTGCCATTCGCGCGGAACTGGGCGACCGGATCGGCCTGCTGACCGACGTTGCGCTCGATCCCTACACCAATCACGGCCAGGATGGCTTGCTGGGCGAGGACGGCTATGTCCTCAACGACGAGACGATCGAGGTACTGGTCGGTCAGTCGCTGAATCAGGCGAGGGCCGGGGCCGACATCATCGCCCCGTCCGACATGATGGACGGTCGCATCGGTGCCATCCGCGATGCACTGGAGGACGAGGGCTTCGTCAATGTCCAGATCATGAGCTATGCCGCCAAGTACGCCTCGGCGTTCTACGGCCCGTTCCGCGATGCGGTGAACACGCGCGGGCTGCTGAAGGGGGACAAGAAGACCTACCAGATGGACCCGGCCAATACCGAGGAAGCCCTGCGCGAGGTCGAACTCGATCTGGGCGAGGGTGCCGACAGCGTGATGGTCAAGCCGGGCCTGCCTTATCTCGACATCGTCCGCCGGGTGAAGGAGACGTTCGAGGTTCCCGTCTTCGCCTATCAGGTCTCCGGCGAATACGCGATGATCGAGGCGGCGGTGGCCGCCGGGGCTGCGGACCGCGACGCGATGGTGCTGGAGACTCTGCTGGCCTTCAAGCGCGCGGGCTGCTCGGGCGTGCTGACCTATCACGCCGTCCACGCTGCGCGCCTGCTCCGGAACGGGTGACATGACGGACTTCCGCTTGGAGACCGAGCGGCTGGTGCTGCGTAACTGGCGGCCGGGCGACATCGTGCGCTTCGCGGAAGTCACCAATACACCGGAAGTCATGCGCTGGCTGGGCGGGGTGATGGATGCGGAGCGGCTGGCGTTTTTTGAAAGCCGCATTCTGGGCTTTCATGAAAGCTACGGCCACACGTTCTGGATCGTCGAGCGCAAGGTCGACGGCGGCGCTCTTTCCGGCGAAATGCTGGGCTTTTGCGGCCTCAAGACAATCGACGCGCCGGGGGCTTCGTTTCTCGGCGCGGTCGAGATCGGCTGGCGCCTGCGCAGCGATTCGCATGGGAAGGGCTATGCGAAGGAAGCGGCCACGGCTTCGCTCGATGCCGGTTTCGACCGGTTCCGTGCGGACGAGATCTTCGCGATCACGGTGATCGAAAACGCGCCGAGCTGGGGCCTGATGTGCCGTCTCGGTATGCGGCGGCGCGAGGAACTCGACTACGATGATTTGCGTTTCGAGCCGCCGCTGCGGCACACCATCGTCCATTCGATCACGCGCGAGGAATGGGCCGCGCAGCCGCGTTGCTCGATGCGGCCGGGAGAAGGATAAATGAGTCAGAACCGACCCGACATCACTGTGGCCGCCATCCACGGAAAGGCGCCGCGGATTCATTCCAGCGCCTTCATCGCGCCGGGCTGCCGCATCATCGGCGATGTCGAGATCGGGCCGGACGTCAGCATCTGGTACAACTGCGTCATCCGGGCCGACGTGAACCGCGTGGTCATCGGCGCGCGGACCAATGTGCAGGACGGCTCCGTGATTCACTGCGACAGCCCCAAACCCGCGCGGCCCGAAGGCTATCCGACCCTGATCGGCGAAGGCGTGCTGATCGGGCACATGGCCATGGTGCACGGCTGCACGTTGGAGGACCGCGCCTTTGTCGGCCTCGGGGCGATCGTCATGGACGGCAGCCACATCGAGTCCGACGGTATGCTGGCGGCGGGTGCGCAACTGACCGGTAAGCGTATCGGGGCGCGTCAGCTCTGGATGGGGCGCCCGGCGAAATACCTGCGCGATCTCGACGATGCCGCAATCGTGGCCAACCAGGCAGGCGTGCAAGGCTATGTCGTGAATGGCCGACTTCATGCCGAAGCGTTGGGCCTGACCGGCTGATGGCCAAAGCGAAAGTCGCGCTTCCGCCTGCCGAAGCGGTACACGCGTTGATCGATGCCGAACGGCGTCTTGCGGTGCGCGTGACGCCCGGTGCCAAAGTGGAAGCGCTGGAGATCGTCGACGGCCGCCTTCTGTTGAAGGTCCGGGCCAAGCCGGAGGACGGCAAAGCCAACGATGCGGTCCGCAACCTGCTCGCGGCGGCCCTCGATGTGGCGCCTTCGCGCGTCGAATTGCTGCGCGGTGCCACTTCGCGAGAGAAACAGTTCCACGTGGAACGTCCTCTCCCGTAATCAGCGGGCCATGCCTCGGGCCATGCGGGTGAGCACATCGGTCATGGCCTGTGCGACATGGGCCGGTTCGGGCGCGACATCTGCGATGGCGCGGGTCATGGCTTCGGCCCACTGCGCGGCGGTCGTGCGGTCGATGCGAAAATCCTTGTGCAGGCTCATCATGCACTTGCCTGGGTTGGCCTCGAACCAGTCGCGCGGGCCTCCGGCCCAACCTGCCAAAAAGCGCGGCAGCGAGCGGCGCGTGGGTTCGAGATCCTCGGCATGCATCGCGCGCAGCTGCGCGTAGGCGGGGTCCTGCTCCATCAGATCGTAGAAGCGATCGGCGATTGCCGCGAACACGGGCGCGCCGCCGAGCTGGTCGTGCGGCGTGGCGGGGGTTTCGGTCTGTGTGGTCACGCTCAGGGTTCTCTCAGGCAGGGGCAGGGAAGCCTGTTCCTCCTAGCCGCTCTGTTCCACGTGGAACTTGATCGCGGTCAATCCCGGACCATGGCCTTGAGCGTTTCGATCCGATCGGCCTCGTGCGCGGGCTTGTCCATGCGGATGCGATGGATGCGCGGAAAGCGCATGGCAAGGCCGGACTTGTGCCGCTTGCTCAGGTGGACCGAATCGAAGGCGACTTCCAGCACCAGCGACTTGTCCGTCTCGCGCACCGGGCCGAAGCGGTCGACCGTGTGATTGCGGACGTAACGGTCCAGCCACTTCAGTTCCTCGTCGGTGAAGCCGAAGTAGGCCTTGCCGACGGGCAGCAGTTCGGCGCCGGAATCGGGATCGCCGGCCCAGCAGCCGAACGTGTAGTCCGAATAGAACGACGACCTTTTGCCGCTGCCGCGCTGGGCATACATCAGCACGCAGTCGATCAGCAGCGGATCGCGCTTCCACTTGTACCAGAGTCCGGTCTTGCGCCCGGTGACATAGGGGCTGTCGCGGCGCTTTAGCATGACGCCTTCGATGGCATTGTCGCGCGCGCCTTCGCGGATCGACGTCAGTTGGGCGAAGTCGGCGGCGGGAATCACGGCGCTCAGATCGAAGTGTTCGGGATCGAGGCGGGCGATGAGCGCTTCCAGCCTGGCCCGGCGCTCGTGCCAAGGGAGGGGCCGCAAGTCCTCGCCCTCGACGATCAGCGCATCGTATAGGCGAACGAAGGCGGGGTATTCGGCCAGCATCTTCTTCGACACCAGCTTGCGGCCGAGCCTTTGCTGAAGCGCATTGAAACTGGCTGCACCGCCTTCCTCGCCGCCCTGATGGACGCCCCGGACCAAGAGTTCGCCGTCGAGCACCGCATCCACCTGAAGCGCGGCGGCGATCTCCGGGAACGTGCCGGAAATGTCGTCGCCCGAGCGTGAATAGACCCGCGTGTTCCCGGCGACACGAACCACCTGCACGCGGATGCCGTCCCACTTCCACTCGGCGGCATAGTCGGCAAGGTCGAGCTGCGCGTCCTCCAGTGGATGGGCGAGCATGAAGGGGCGGAACAGCGGCAGGTCTTCGGAGCTCGGCGCCGCCGCGCCGTGGGCCGCCCAGTCGAACAGCGCGAGGTAGGGCGGTTGCTGGCCGTGCCAGTGCTCCTCCACGTCCTCCACCAAGACGTCGAAGGCCTGTGCGAAGGCGGTCTTGGCGAGGCGCGCGGAAATGCCGATCCGCATGGCGCCCGTCGCCAGCTTGAGCAGGGCATAGCGCCCCTCGGCATCGAGGCGGTCGAGCAGGCGGGGCAGCTCGGTCATGACATTGGCGCGAGTCATGCGGGCGAGGGCGTCCACCGCTTCGCTGACTGTGGGCGGGGCTTCCGTGAGCATCTCGGGATTGAGCCAGAGCAGGCTGGCGGTCTCCGCCGAATCGCCCACATAGTCGCGGCTCAGGGTCCAGAGGATCGGGTCGATCCGCTCGCCCATCAGGTTGCGGATCGTCGAACTCTTCACGGCGGGGAAGTCGAGGCCGTCGGTCAGCGCGGCCAAGGCCCATCCGCGATCCGGGTCGGGAGTCTCGCGCAAGTAGTCGGCCAGAAGCTTGAGCTTGGCATTGCGGCTGCGGGTGTAGACCAGCGCGTCGAGGAGGGCGGCGAAGCGTTCCATTAGAGTAAAAGGAAAGTCCTAGGGGATGATCCCTCAGACCCTCTGAATGTCGGCCTTGCGCTCGCCAATCCGTGGTGCGGGCTTTTCGGGGGAGGGGGGCTAGTCATCTTCGTCCTCGTATCCCACCAGCGCCAGCGCCCGTGCCTTGCGTTGGTTTAGCTGGCACCAGCGCAGCATCGCTTCCTCGCGGCCATGAGTGATCCAGGTCTCGGCCGGATTTACGTCGATCACCGTCTGAGTCAGTTCGTCCCAATCGGCGTGGTCGGAGATCACCAGCGGCAGTTCGACCATGCGTTGCCGGGCGCGCTGGCGGACTTGCATCCAGCCCGAAGCCATGGCCGTGACCGGATCGGGCAGGCGGCGGCTCCAGCGGTCGTTAAGGGCAGAGGGCGGGGCGATCACCACGCTTCCGGCGAGGTCCGCCTTAGGGGAGTCGCTTACGAGGCGCAGTTCGCCGAGATCGACGCCCAGTTCTTCGTAGAGTTGGCACATGCGCTCCATCGCGCCGTGAAGGTAGATCGCGTCATGATGGCCCGCGCGGCGCAGTTCCGCGATCAGGCGCTGGGCCTTTCCGAGCGCATAGGCGCCGACCAGCACGCAGCGCTCGGGATTGGCGGCGAGGGCGGCGAGCAGCTTGGCGATCTCGTGCTCGACCGGCGGGTGGCGGAACACCGGCAGGCCGAACGTCGCCTCGGTGATGAGGACGTCGCAGGGTGTTACCTCGAAAGGCGGGCAGGTGGGATCGGGGCGGCGCTTGAAATCGCCGGTGACCACGATCCGCTCGCCCGCGTGTTCCAGCAGGATCTGCGCGGAGCCGAGGACATGCCCGGCAGGAATGAATGTGGCGGAGACGCCGCCGCGCAGAGTCAGGGTCTCGTGATAGGCGACCGGCACCGCGCCTTCGGACGTGGCGTAGCGCAGCTTCATGATCGCCAGCGTTTCCGGCGTCGCCACCGTCTCGCCATGGCCGCCGCGGGCATGGTCGGCATGGCCGTGAGTCACCAGCGCGCGGTCCACGGGGCGGGAAGGGTCGATCCAGCAATCGGCGGGGACGACGTGAATGCCCCAAGGTTCGGGTCTTATCCAGGAAAAGTCGCGGGCCATGTATGAAAAATGGGGCGGGAACCGCGTGGTTCCCACCCCATTTTTATACGTGGCGCCCGGGCTTCGACAAGCTCAGCCTGAGCGGACTGACAGTTCAATTCTCTGTCGTCTCCTCCCGCTCAGGCTGAGCCTGTCGAAGCCGCCTGAGGCAGGAAGATATGGCATCAATCGTCCGCGTTGGCTTCGGACTGAGGACCCGGCTTCTTCGCCGACTTCTTGGCGGCCGGAGCCCTCTTGCCCTTGACCATCTTGGGAGCGGCCGGGGTGAGTTCGAAGTTCAGCCCGTCGTCCTTCACCGAGACATGCACTTCGCCGCCATGGTTCAGCTTGCCGAACAGCAGTTCCTCGGCCAGCGGCTGCTTGACCTTCTCCTGGATCACGCGGCCCATCGGGCGCGCACCATAGAGCTTGTCGTAGCCGCGATCGCCCAGCCAGGTGCGCGCGTCGGAGTCGAACTGGATGTGGACGTTCTGGTCGGCCAGCTGGAGTTCCAGCTGAAGGATGAACTTGTCCACCACCCGGCTGATCGTGTCCTTGGCGAGATAGGCGAAGGGCACGATGGCATCGAGACGGTTGCGGAATTCCGGCGTGAACATCTGCTTCACCGCCTCGTCCCCGGCATCAGCCTTGGATGTGTCGCCGAAGCCGATGCCCTGGCGGGCCATGTCGGACGCACCCGCATTGGTGGTCATGATCAGGACCACGTTGCGGAAGTCCACGGTCTTGCCGTGGTGGTCGGTCAGGCGGCCGTTGTCCATCACCTGAAGCAGGATGTTGAACAGGTCGGGGTGGGCCTTCTCGATTTCGTCCAGCAGCAGCACGCAGTGCGGATTCTGGTCGATCGCGTCGGTAAGCAGACCGCCCTGGTCGAAGCCGACATAGCCCGGAGGCGCGCCGATCAGGCGGCTGACAGAATGGCGCTCCATATATTCCGACATGTCGAAGCGCTTCAGCTCGATGCCCATGATCGAGGCGAGCTGGCGGGCGACTTCGGTCTTGCCGACGCCGGTGGGGCCGGAGAACAGGAATGAGCCGATCGGCTTGTCCGGATCCCGAAGCCCTGCGCGGCTGAGCTTCATTGCGGTCGAAAGGACGCCGATCGCCTTGTCCTGCCCGAACACCACGCGCTTCAGATCGCGTTCGAGGTTTTCGAGCGCCTTCTTGTCGTCCGAACTGACCGACTTGGGCGGGATGCGCGCCATCGTCGCGATCACCTGCTCGATCTCGCGGGCGGTGATCGTCTTCTTGCGGCGGCTGGGGGGCACCAGCATCTGCATCGCGCCCACTTCGTCGATCACGTCGATCGCCTTGTCGGGCAGCTTGCGGTCATTTATGTAGCGCGCCGACAGCTCGACAGCGGTCTTGATCGCGTCCGGCGTGTACTTGACCTTGTGGTGTTCCTCGAAGGCCGTGCGCAAGCCCCGTAGGATCTTAATCGTGTCTTCCACCGTGGGTTCGTTCACGTCGATTTTCTGGAACCGGCGCAGCAGGGCGCGGTCCTTTTCGAAGTGGTTGCGGAACTCCTTGTAGGTGGTCGAGCCGATGCAGCGGATCGTGCCGCCTGACAGCGCGGGCTTCAGCAGGTTCGAGGCATCCATCGCGCCGCCGCTGGTGGCACCAGCGCCGATCACCGTATGGATCTCGTCGATGAACAGGATCGCGTGCGGCATCTTCTCCAGTTCGGAGACGACCTGCTTCAGGCGTTCCTCGAAGTCGCCGCGATAGCGGGTACCTGCCAGAAGGCTGCCCATGTCGAGCGAGTAGATCACCGCTTCGGCAAGCACTTCGGGCACTTCGCCCTCGACGATCTTGCGGGCGAGACCCTCGGCGATGGCGGTCTTGCCGACGCCGGGATCGCCCACATAGAGCGGGTTGTTCTTCGAACGGCGGCAGAGAATCTGTATCGTGCGGTCCACTTCGGGGCCACGGCCGATCAGCGGGTCGACCTTGCCGTTCAGCGCCTTCTCGTTGAGATTGACGGTGAACTGGTCGAGCGCCGAATCCTTCTTGCTGGCGTTCTTGGCCTCGGCCTTTTCCTCGGGCGTGGGGGCGTGTTCCTCGGCACCCTTTGCGCTCTTGTCCTCCACGCGCTTGCCGCCTTTGCCGATGCCGTGGCTGATGTAGCTGACGGCGTCCAGGCGGCTCATGTCCTGCTGCTGCAGGAAGTAGACGGCGTAGGAATCCCGTTCCGAGAACAGCGCGACCAGCACGTTGGCGCCGGTGACGGTGTCCTTACCCGAGGACTGGACGTGAAGGATGGCGCGCTGAATCACGCGCTGGAAGCCGGCGGTGGGGGCGGGATCGCCCTTTTCCTCGGTCTTGAGCGACTGGTATTCCTGGTCGAGATACTGACGGACCACGTCACCGAGGTCGCCAAGCTCCACGCCGCATGCCTGCATGACCTGTGCCGCGTCCGGATCGTCGATCAGGGCGAGCAGCAGGTGCTCCAGCGTGGCATACTCGTGGCTGCGCTCGGAAGCGTGCGACAGGGCCGAGTGCAGTGTCTTTTCCAGGCTTTGCGCGAAACTTGGCATCTAGAAAACTTTCATCTGGAAGGGGGACTCTCCTTGCCCGAAACCGGGCGGATGAGTTTTGGGAGGGCTGGGGTTCATTTCATATATAGGGGCGCTCCGGAGGGTTGCGAGGGTGGTGTGAAAGGGTTGGGTTCAGAATGGTGCCGGTCATGCTTGATCTGGCCTTAATGGGGGCCTGAACAGCGCCTCAGCCGCCAGCATGTGCGCGGCAGACTTCTGGCGATGCGCCTTGATCCGTTCGATTTCCGATTCGAGAAGCGCGACGCGTGCATCGAGTTCGTCCAGCGAAAAGCGATCCAGGCTTTCGCTGGCGAGAAGGCTGGCAGCTCCGAAGTTTCCTTCGGCTGACCGCCGCCGCGGTCGATCGTCCTCGTCCATTGCAATGCAGCATCGGACTGTACTTTGCCCCTGTCAATGGCGAGAAAATATGTTCCACTTCAAAGTGGGACTGTGGCAACAGGACAGGCATGTCAGCTAACTCACCGAAAACCATGACCGCAATCGGCTTCGAAGCGCCCGGCGGTCCGGAGGTTCTCCAGCCCGTCACCGTGCCGGTTCCCGTGCCGGGGCCGGGCGAGGTGCTGGTGAAAGTCGCCTTCGCCGGGGTCAACCGTCCGGATGTGGTACAGCGCCAGGGAAAATACCCGCCGCCGCCCGGTGCCTCGCCGCTGCCGGGCCTGGAGATTTCCGGGCAGGTCGTGGCTCTGGGCGAGGGCGTGACGGAACTGGAGCCGGGGCAGAAGGTCTGCGCGCTGGTGGCTGGTGGCGGTTATGCGGAATATTGCCTCGCCAAAGTCGGCGCCTGCCTGCCGGTGCCCGAATCGCTGCCGCTGGACGAAGCGGCGGCGATGCCGGAGACGCTCTTCACCGTCTGGCACAATGTCTTCGAGCGGGGCTGGGCGCGGGACGGGGAGACCATCCTGATTCACGGTGGCACCAGCGGCATCGGCACGATGGCGACGATGCTCTGCCGCCAGTTCGGCCTTACCGTGATCGTCACCTGCGGCTCGCCCGACAAGTGTGCCCGCGCGCTGGAGATCGGCGCGGATCATGCGATCGACTACAAGGCGAGCGACTTCGTGGCGGAAGTGGCGCGGATCACTGAGGGCCGGGGCGTCGATCTCGTGCTGGACATGATCGCGGGCGACTATGTGGCGCGCAATCTCAAGTGCCTGGCGCCAGACGGCCGCCATGTCACCATCGCCGTGCAGGGCGGCGTGAAGGCGGAAGTCAACATGGCCGTGGTCATGACCCGGCGCTATACGCTGACGGGATCGACGCTGCGGCCCCGCACGGATTCGTTCAAGGCGCTCCTGGCGCAGGAGATCCGCGCCAATGCCTGGCCGCTGTTCGAGGACGGGGTGCTGCGCCCGGTCATGGACACGCGATTCCCTCTGGTCGAGGCCGCCGCCGCCCATGCCCGGATGGAAGCGGGCGACCATGTCGGCAAGATCGTTCTCGAAATCTGATCGCATTCGGTCGAATCGTGGCGGCGCTGCGCAGAACAGAGTTGCCGAAAGCAAGGCTTTTGCTTGCCGAATGGACAAAGTTTCCCTAAATCGGCTTGGTACGGCCGCTCCGCGAAGGGGCGGCCCTTATTGTTTCCGCCGGAGATAGAGACATGAGCCAGCCCACTCCGCTGATGCCGCACGCGACCGCCTCGTGGCTGGTCGACACCACTGCGTTGACCTTCGAGCAGATCGCAGAATTCTGCGGCCTGCACATGCTCGAAGTGCAGGCGATGGCCGATGATCTGGCATCCAGCAAGTATACCGGACGCGATCCCGTGCGTTCGGGCGAACTGACCATGGAAGAGATCGAGAAGGGCCAGGCAAACCCGGAGTACAAGCTCCGCATGCACAAGGTTCCGGTCACTTCCAACCGCACCAAGGGCCCGCGCTATACGCCGGTCTCGAAGCGTCAGGACAAGCCCGACGGCATCGCCTGGATCCTGCGCAACCACCCCGAGGTTTCGGACGCGCAGATCGGCAAGCTGATCGGTACGACCCGCAACACCATCGCCGCGATCCGCGACCGTTCGCACTGGAACATTGCCAACATCACGCCGAAGGACCCGGTCACGCTGGGCCTGTGCTCGCAGCGCGAACTCGACTTCATCGTCTTCAAGGCCGCCAAGAAGGCCGGTATCCAGGACGAAGGCCAGAACGACGAACGCCTGACCGACGATCGCGACGCGCTGATCGAGGAACTGCGTGCCGAGCGTGAGGCCGCCTCGCGCGCGGCCAGCGAAGCCGCGCAGGAAGCCGAAGTCGCCGCCTGGCTCGAAGCCAAGCGCGCGGCAGAGGCCGCCGAAGCCGCCGGGGAAAAGGGCGAGTAATCGCTCTTCCGGCAGCCCCTCTGGCCGCTTTTCCGAACACAAAAAGGCCCGCGACAGTCACCTGTCGCGGGCCTTTTTTGCTGATTGGCGGAGCCGACTTACTCGGCGGCGATGACGACGTCCGCCTCGCTGGCCGAACCCGCATGGGGCAGGCGGGCGAGGGCCGGGGGCATCTGCCCGCCGTTGGGGCTGAGGCGGCCTTCGAGGCGCGCGCCCTGCTCGATGGTGAGCGCGTCGTAGGCGACGTCACCGATGATCTGCGCGCTCTTGAGGATCACCACTTCGCGGGCGGCGATCGTGCCGCGCACGATTCCGGCGATACGGACCGATTCGGCGGAGATTCCCCCGGCGATCTCGCTGTCTTCGCCCTGGACGAGCGCCTTGCAGGTGATGTCGCCGATGACGCGGCCGTCGATGTGGAGATCGGCCGAGGCTTCGACATTGCCGGTGAGCGTGATGTCGTTGCCGAGCATCGAGAAGCCCGAGGTCGGGCCGGTGCGGTGGCTGGAGAAGTTCTTGACCATGGTGTTATCGGGCTTCTTGCTGAACATTGCGGGCGGCCTCAAGGAAGGGGCGCGGATTCATCGGGCGATTGTTGACGCGCACTTCGAAGTGAAGGTGCGGGCCGGTGGAGCGGCCGGTGCTGCCCATCGCGGCGATGCGGGTGCCCCCGTCCACGTCCTGACCGACGCGAACGCCGAATCCGGAAAGGTGGCCGTAGCGGGTCATCAGGCCATTGCCATGGCTGATCTCGATGCAGTTGCCATAGCCCTGGCGCTGGCCCACGAACGTGACCTTGCCCTTGGCGGCTGCGTAGATAGGCGAGCCCATCGGGCCGGGGAAGTCGAGACCGGCATGGAACGCGGCGCCCCCGGTGAAGGGGTCGGAGCGATAGCCGTAGCTCGATGAAACATAGGCGACGTGGGCGGGCTGGACCTGGGGGATCGAGGCGAGGCCGCTTTCCAGCGCGTCCATGCGGGCGAGGCTGAGGCCGAGGCGCTTGAAGCTGGGGTCCAGCGAACCATCGGCGGCAGTGGCGAGACTTTCGAGCGGACCACCTTCGGCGACCTTGGAGCGGGCGCGGGCCAGCATCGGGCCGGGATTCAGGCCGAGCTTGCGAATGGCGTCGGAGGCGAGGGCGGCGCGGCGGTCGGCATAGCGGGTCAGGCGTTCGACGAAGGCGCTCTGGTCGGTCTCGATCCGCGCGAGCTTGCTCGTCTCGGGCAGGAGGGCGCTGATCTTCCTGGGTTCGGGTGCGGTAGTCTGGGCATCTGCCGCGGAAGGTTCGCCGTTCTGGGCCTCGCCGGGCAGTTCGCCGATGTGGGCGTCGAAGACTTTCTCGATAAACTGCTGGCGGCGGGCGAGATTGGCGACGGTATCGTCGAGGTTCTCACGGTAGCGGCGGACCTGCCCGGCCGCGTCGGCCACGCGGGCCTCGCGGCTCGCGAGCGCGGCCTGTTCGCTGGCCGCGGAAAACTGCGAGACCGCCATGGCACCCATCGACACGCACCAGGCGCCGAGCAGCGACACCGCAACCCCGGCAGCGGCCTTCTGCATGCGCGAAGAAATGCGGATAAAGCGGACCTGCCCGTGAGATCGCATGATGAACTCGCGATCCGGGAACGCCGCCTTGAGACGCTTGCTGAGCGCCCCGGCAGATGTGAGTTTCAAAACGACCCCGCGTAAATTTCTTTAGGCCCGCGAATAAATGCGTTGGCCTGACCCGGATTGGCGAGCTAGCAGGAGGCCTGCGCCAAGGCGAATCGACTGGCCGTAACTCCCTGCGGAATCCGGCTGAATCGAACTTTTCTTGCGATGAGTTGAGGAACTTGTGCCGATTGTCGGCTGAGCCGTTCATCTCCCGTTTCGGGTAATTCGCCGAAAAAACACGGTTTTCAAGTGGCTTACCGGATGCGTTCAAAACCGCACCGGAAGTCCGGCTGCTATCGGTGACAGTGCCGTGCAAGGGTGCTAGGCCGAATCCATGACCGTGCAGACCACTCTTGCCACCGAGACTCTCATCGAGACTCCCGAAGCGCTCGTCGCCCGTCTGGCCGCCGATGGCCGCGCTGCCCAGCGCGTGCTGGCCCGCCTGAGCGATGCGCAGAAGGCGGAGGCGCTGCGCGCTGCCGCTGCCGCTCTGCGGACGGCGCAACCGGCGATCCTCGCCGCCAATGCGCAGGATGTCGCGGCGGGCGAGGCCAAGGGGCTGACCGGGGCGATGCTCGACCGTCTCCGGCTCGATTCCGCGCGTCTGGCCGGGATCGCCGATGCGGTGGAGCAGGTCGCGAGCCTGCCGGACCCGGTCGGCGAAGTGATTTCCGAAAGCGAGCGGCCCAACGGCCTCAAGCTCTCGCGCGTGCGCATTCCGATCGGGCTGATCGGCATCATCTACGAAAGCCGCCCCAACGTCACCGCCGATGCGGCGGCGCTCTGCCTGCGCTCGGGCAATGCGGTGCTGCTGCGCGGCGGCAGCGAAGCACTCCATTCCAACCGGGCGATCCTGGCGGCGATGGTGTCCGGCCTCGAACAGGCAGGCGTGCCCGGCGCGGCGGTCCAGCTGGTGCCGATGCAGGACCGCGCGGTGGTCGGCGCGATGCTGACGGCGGCGGGCCTGATCGACATGATCGTGCCGCGCGGCGGCAAGAGCCTCGTCGCCCGCGTCCAGGCCGATGCCCGCGTGCCTGTGCTAGCCCACCTCGACGGCATCTGCCACACTTACGTCCACGCTTCCGCCGATCCGGACATGGCGCGCGGCATCGCGCTCAACGCCAAGCTGCGCCGCACCGGCATTTGTGGGTCGATGGAGACCCTGCTGCTCGACACCCAGTTCCCGGCTTCGGCCGAGGTGGTGAAGGCGCTTGCCGATGCGGGCTGCGAACTGCGCGGCGATGCGCGTGCTCGGGCGCTAGACCCGCGCGTCCTGCCTGCTGGCGACGAAGACTGGGATACCGAATATCTCGACGCGGTGCTCTCGGTGGCGGTTGTCGATGGTCTCGATGCGGCGATGGACCATGTCGCGGCGCATTCCTCGCACCATACCGATGCCATCGTCGCCGCCGACCCGGCTGCGGCGGAGCGCTTCCTGGCCGAAGTCGACAGCGCGATCGTCATGGTCAATGCCTCCAGCCAGTTCGCCGATGGCGGCGAATTCGGTCTCGGTGCAGAGATCGGCATCGCCACCGGCAGACTCCATGCACGCGGTCCGGTCGCGCTCGAAGGGCTGACAACTTACAAGTGGCTGGTGCGCGGCACCGGGCAGGAACGGCCCTGAGCGCGATTCTTCCGAGCAAGACCGGCGCGAATCGCAGTGGGCCGATTACCGGGCCGATCGTCGGCCTGCTCGGCGGCAGTTTCAATCCGGCCCATGGCGGGCACCGGCGCATCAGCCTTTTCGCGGCTGAGGCGCTGGGGCTCGACGAAGTCTGGTGGCTCGTCTCGCCGGGCAATCCGCTGAAGCCGAAAGCCGGGATGGCGCCGCTTGCCGCGCGGGTGCTTTCGGCGCGGCGGCAGGCCCGCAGGGCGCCGATCCGCGTCACCGCGATCGAGCGCGAGCTAGGCACGCGCTTCACCGTGGACACGCTCAAAAAACTGGTTCGGCGCTATCCGAAACGTCGCTTCGTCTGGCTCATGGGGGCCGATAATCTGGCCCAGTTCCATCAGTGGAAAGACTGGCGCAGCATCGCTCGACTCATGCCGATTGCGGTAATCGCCCGTCCGGGGTATGATGGTGCCGCCCTCGCGAGCCCCGCGATGGTCTGGTTGGGGAGGTTCCGGAGGCCCCGTCCCAGTCTTCGTGGTCCGGAAAGGTGGAGCGCACCCGCGCTGGTGACATTGCGATTCGACCCCGATGCGCGGTCGGCCACGGCGATACGCCAGGCCGATCCGGAGTGGGCCCGGAAGCTGATGAACAGGCTTTCGCAGGCTGGCTTGGAACGTGTCGAATACCGGGATTCCGGATCGCTGAGAGATAACGTCACCCACCGCCCGATACCCGGAGATTGTGCGTGAGCAGGCTGTCAGCCTCTCGTTCGCATGCCCGGAAATCCAACGATCAGATCGCGCGCGGCAAGGCATTATATGCCTGGCTGTGTCGGTCGCTGAAAGGAGCAGACCCTACTTAAGATGCCACAGGCACAGATACAGCCGGCCGAAACCGGCGCAACGCCCCTCGCCACGGTGGAGTCAGACGACCCGCAATTGGCGCTCGTCCTGCAGTCCCTGGATGATGACCAGGCGCAGGACATCGTGACCATCGATCTTGCCGGCAAGTCGACGATCGCCGAATTCATGGTGATCGCTTCCGGCCGCTCGACCCGCCAGGTGGCGGCGATGGCCCAGAAACTCGGCGAACGCCTCAAGCACGGCGGCTTCGGCCATTCCCGTATCGAGGGCCTTCCGGCAGCCGATTGGGTGCTGGTCGACGCAGGCGGCGTGATCGTCCACCTCTTCCGTCCGGAAGTGCGCAGCTTCTACAACCTTGAGAGGATGTGGGGCTTCGACGGACCGTCCGGCGCGGCCTGAGTCGCGTCCGGAAGGCGGAAGTACGGACCAACCCGGCCGCGTGCGTGGCCGGGCTCCGACCGGATATCGCGGCGCGCCGCCACAGCGGCGCCCCGTGATGGCTGGGTTTTCGCACCGTGAACCTGCACTTGTCACATGCTTCTTCACATCATCGCCCGCGGCAAGATCGCGCGCTCGCCCGAGGGGGAGCTGCTCGATCGCTATGCCAAGCGCCTGACCTGGCCGTTCCGGCATAGCGAACTGCCGGACGTGGGCGGCAAATTGCCGCCGCCGGTGCAGACCCCCTTCCGCGAAGTGCTGCTCGACGAGCGCGGCAAGGCGATGAGTTCCGAGGAGTTCGCCGCCCTGCTCGGCCGCTGGCGCGACGAGGGCGTGCGCGAATGCCGGTTCCTGATCGGCGCCGCCGACGGCCACGGCGATGAGGCCCGTGCGCGGGCCGACCATTTGCTCTGCTTCGGCAAGATGACCTGGCCGCATCTCATGGCGCGTGCGATGCTGGCCGAACAGCTCTGGCGCGCGACGGCGATTCTGGCGGGGCATCCCTATCATCGCTCGGGGTGAGTGCCGGGCAGGACGGCGCCCGATAAACCGCAAAGTTCCTCTTCCCGGCGGACTCGCGCTGTCCTAATCATCCCGGCGTGAAGCCTGCATCCCGTAACGCCCTGATAGCCGCCACCGCCGCGCTCGCGGTGGGCTTCGTCGCGCTGGCGGGGCAGGGCCTGACTCAGGCCGGGGCATTGGCGATCCTCGATCCGGCGGTGGACGCCACGCAGGCGCAGCGGGACATGATCGCTTCCCGGCGCGAGAGCGACGCTGCCCGCCGCCGCGCCGAGAAGCTCGAAGCCAGGGCGCGGAATGTCACCGAACAGGCCGAAAGGACTGCGCGCGAAACCGCCGCCGTTGCCGCGCGTATTCAAGAGACGGAGGCCGCGATCGCCGCGCAGCGTGCGCAAGTCCGGCTCATCGCGATCGAGCGTGTGGAACTGCGCGAGCGGCTGGCCGAGAAGCAGGCACCGCTGGCCCGCCTCACCGGCTCGCTCCAGCGGCTGTCGCGCCGTCCGCCCTTGCTGGCGGTGCTGCGGCCGGGTTCGGTGCGCGATGCGGTCTACCTGCGGGCGCTGCTCGACACGATGATGCCGCAGGTCGAACGCCGCACCCGCAGCCTGCGCGCCGAGATCGAGCGGGGCCGCGCGTTGGAGCAGCAGGCCGTGGCCTCCGGGCACCAGCTGACCGAGATGGAAGGCGAGATGCGCGAGCGGCGCAAGGCGCTGGCGATCCTCGAATCGCGCCAGCGTCTTGCCGGGCGCGAGGCCAGCGGCATTGCCGCGCGCGAGGGCGAACGCGCGCTGGCGCTGGCGGAAAAGGCTCGCGACCTCGGCGATCTAGTCGACCGAATGGGCGAGCAGGGCGCCCTGCGCGAACAGCTTGCGGCGCTGCCGGGGCCAACGATGCGCCCGCCGCGTCCGGAGGAGACGCGGGTGATCGAGGCCTCGCAATTCGTACCGGTCCCCGAAGGGCTGGCCAGCTACATGCTGCCCGTCACCGGCCGTCTGGTCACCGGTTTCGGCGAAGTCCTGCCCGGACAGGCGCCGTCGCGCGGGCTGTCGCTGGCGACGCGGGCGAGCGCGCAAGTGGTCGCCCCGGCGGCGGGCCGGATCGCCTTCGCCGGTCCCTACCGGGGCTATGGCCGGATCGTCATCATCGAGCACAAAGGCGGCTGGACCTCGCTGGTGACCGGGCTGACCCGGCTCCATGTCGAAGTCGGCAGGCAGGTCGTGGCCGGAGCGCCGATCGGCACGACCGGCCCCGGCGATCCCCGCATCATGGTGGAACTGCGGCGGCAGGGCGAGGCGGTGAATCCTCTACAATATATCCGTTCGTTGTAGGGATCGCCGCCGCTTCATTCCCGCCCCGTTCATCACCGATCCTATAACCGCGATGGGATCTCTGCGTTCTTGGCAATTGTGCAGGCCGTCCTGTAGGATTACAGTCAGGAATTCCCCCGGTCCCCGGCCGGAGCGACTTACGAAAAAGGCCCTTAAGCCCGATGAAATTCGCCCCCCTGATGCGCGCTGCCCTGCTGGTGTCGGCCGTTGCCGTCCTTCCCGCGGCGACGTCCGGTCTTGCCGCGGTGGACAGCCGCGTGAATCCCGAATTCAGCAAGCTTTTCACGATCTACGAACTGGTCAAGGCCAACTACGTCGACCAGGTCGACGACGACAAGCTCATCAAGGGCGCGATCGACGGCATGCTGGCCAGTCTCGATCCCCACTCCAACTATCTGGACGGCCCTTCGCTCCAGCGGCTGGAGACGATGATCGACGGCAACTATACCGGCCTCGGCCTCTCGGTGGTCGAGGATGACGGGGCGGTGAAGATCGTCTCGCCGTTCAAGGGCAGCCCGGCGGAGAAGGCCGGACTCAAGGCGGGCGACTACATCACCCACCTTGACGGCGTGCTCTATTACGAGCGTGACCTCGATGAGGCCGTGTCCAAGATGCGCGGTCAGGCGGGCACCTCGATCCGCCTGACGATCTATCGCCCCGGCCGCGACAAGCCGTTCGACGTCACCGTGACGCGCGGCGTGATCGAGCTGGAGCCGGTGACCTGGGAACTGAAGGACGACGTGGGCGTGATCTCGGTGAACGAGTTCTCGCGCGATGTCGGCAACTTCGTGAACAAGGGCATCGCCGACCTCAAGAAGCAGGCCGCGACCAAGGGCACCAAACTAGACGGTCTGGTGCTCGACTTGCGCTCCAACCCCGGCGGTTCGCTGGACGAGGCGGTGGCGCTTTCGGACCTGTTCCTCGACAAGGGCGTGATCGTGTCGCAGCGCGGCCGGATCGCCAGCGAGAACCAGTATTACCGCGCCGAAACCGTGTTCAAGGGCGATGTCGTGAAGGGCATGCCGATCGTCGTGCTGGTCGATGCCGGTTCGGCCTCGGCCTCGGAGATCGTCGCCGGGGCGCTGCAGGACCAGCACCGCGCGGTCGTCATGGGTGAGCGGACGTTCGGCAAGGGCTCGGTGCAGTCGTTCATCCAGCTCGACAAGAACAGCGCCGTGAAGCTGACCACTGCGCGCTACTTCACGCCTTCCGGCCACTCGGTGCAGGAAGGCGGCATCCTGCCGGACATCAAGGTCCCGCAGCTTTCCGACCCGGACGCCCGTGCGCGGGCCGAGCGTGCCGTGCGCGAATCCGACTTGCGCGGCCACCTCATCAACGAGGCCTCGCTGGACGACAAGGAACTGGAGACCGACAAGGCGGACGATCCGCGCTTCAAGGCCTCGGCCGAGGACCTCAAGAAGCAGGGCATCACCGATTTCCAGTTGACCTATGCGGTCGATACACTGCGTCGCACCGTCGGCAAGCCGGCGCTGGCCCGCTACACCGCGCCGCCCGCGACGGTGCCCGCAGCCCCCAAGACCGCGCAGAAAGACTGAGGCCGCCGGGATGACTGTTGCCGTTGCCGCTCCCCTGCGCGCCGCCCGCGCGCTGGCGCTCGCCGTTCCCGTGGTCCTGCTCGGCGGGGCCTATGTCAGCCAGTACGTCTTCGGGCTGCACCCTTGCGAGATGTGCTGGTGGCAGCGCTATCCGCACATGTTCGCGATCGTTTTCGCGGCGCTGGCCTTCTTCTGGCGGCCGGTGCGCCCGCTGGTGGCGGTGGCGGCATTGGCCGTCCTTACCTCGGGCCTGATCGGCGGCTATCACGCCGGGGTCGAGTACGGCTGGTGGCAGGGCATGACCGCCTGCACCTCCACGCCTTTCGCGGCGGGCGTCGATCCGATGGATGCGATCCTGAACGCGCCGATTATCCGCTGCGACGTCGCTCCCTGGACGCTCGGCGGCATCTCGCTGGCGGGCTTCAACTTCCTGATTTCCACTCTGGGCGGCCTCGCCGTGTTCGGTCTCGTCGCCCGCAGCCGCAAGGTTCCGTCATGACGTCATCGAAGGCCGCGCGGATGATCCGGGTCGATCAGGCCGGGGAATTCGGCGCCACGCGAATCTACGCAGGCCAGCTCGCGGTGATGGGCGCGCGGGCGCCGCACTCGACCGAGATCGCCGGGATGGCCGAGCAGGAGGCCGAGCACCAGGCCCGCTTCGACGCCATGATCGCCGAGCGCGGGGTGCGGCCGACGCTGCTCCAGCCGGTATGGTCGGCGGCCGGTTATGCGCTGGGCGCGGCGACGGCGCTGATCGGGCCGGAAGCGGCTATGGCCTGCACCGCCGCGATCGAGACCGAGATCGACCGCCACTATACCGAGCAGATCGAGGACCTCGGCGATGAGGACCCGGAACTCGGCGCGGTGATCCGCAAGTTCCGCGACGAGGAGCGCGAGCACCGCGATGCGGCTCTGGCAGCGGGCGCGGAAAAGGCTCCAGCCTATCCGTTGCTGTTCAACGCGATCCGCCTCGGCTGCCGAGTGGCGATCAAGCTTTCGGAAAGAATCTGAAATCCGGACGTTACAGTGTCGCCCAAGAAGGACGGCATGATACCTTGAGACACTGTTCGGAGCGGCGAGACCCTATATCGGTCCCGCCAAGACCACGACCAAGCTGGAGCAATACCATGACGCGCCTCCTGACCACTGCCGCCGTTCTCGCTTTCGGGCTGGGGCTGACCATGGGCGCGCTACCCGCCGCTGCCCAAGCCCCCCAGGCGTCTTCCGTCGCGGACGATCTCGGGGACGGGGACAAGGTTAACCAGCTCATCGTCTACGGCGACGATCCCTGCCCGGCCTCCAGCGGCGGCGAGATCACCGTCTGCGCGCGCAAGGCGGAATCGGAACGGTTCCGCATTCCCGAACCGCTGCGCGGCATCGACCGTCCGCAGTCGGAAGCCTGGACCAACAAGGTGCAGGCCTACGAGACGGTTGGGGCCTTCGGTAACATGAGCTGCTCGCCGGTCGGCGCGGGCGGGGCTTCGGGCTGCACCCAGAAGCTGATCCAGCAGGCTGCCGCCGAGCGCAAGAACGGCTCCGAGGTCCGCTTCAGCGAACTGATCCAGGCCGAGCGCGAAAAGCGCCTCTCCAACATCGATGCCGATGCCGCCGAGCAGCAGAAGCGCGTCGAGGAAGCCGAGAAGGCCTATTTCGAACAGCGCAAGCGCCAGGAGGCTGAGGCCGACACCAAGGCCGATGCCACCGACGCCGCGCTGCCCCAGCCGAAGCGGTAAGACTTTCCAACGATCACAGGTCAGAGCCTGCTTGCGGCAGGCTCAGGCCGGTTCGAACGCGGTCGAGAGCGACAGCGCTTCCCACTCTTCCATCTGCCTGCCGATGAAGGCGATCTGGTCGCGGGCATAGTGCAGCGCGTCCTCGCCGAGGAACAGGTGCAGCGGCGGCTCGGCGGTATCGAGCGCGGCCAGGATCGCCTCGGCGCCGCGCGCCGGATCGCCCTTTTCCGCCCCTGCGCCCTCGGTCAGGCTGCGGCGGGCGAAATGGGCGCCGTCCTCGTAGTCGGCGATGTCCCTTGCGGCGACCTTGAGGCCCGAGGCGGCGAAGCCGGTGCGGAAGCCGCCGGGCGCCACATTGGTCACGCGGATACCCATCGGCGCCATCTCCTGCGCCAGGGTCTGCCCCACGCATTCGAGCGCATACTTGGTCGCCCCATAGATTCCCGTGCCTGACCACGGTGCGTGGCCCGAAACCGAAGTCACGTTTACGATATGCCCGGCCCGCCGTGCGCGCATGGCGGGAAGCACGGCCTGAATCATCCTGACCGCGCCGAACAGGTTGATATCGAACAGCGCCTTCGCCTCGTCGATGGAGACTTCCTCCACGGCGCCGACAAGCCCGTAACCGGCATTGTTGAGCAGGCGGTCGATCCCGCCGGTCAGGTCCTCGGCTCTGGCGACGGCGGCCTGAACCGATGCCTCGTCGGTGAGGTCCACGGTCAGGACATGGGCGCGGCCCGGTGCCAGCGCCGTGAAGGCGGCGTCTCCGGCGCTGCGGGTGGTGCCGACCACCGTGTCTCCGCGCGCCAGCGCCGCCTGTGCCACGGCGCGGCCCAGGCCGCCGCCGATGCCGGTGATGAGCCAATTCGTCATGCTTCGTATCCCTTCGGATTGGGCGTATGATTTCCGGGGCCGGTGCGGTTCCGGTCAAGCTCTAGACTAGGGGCAGGGCCGAGGGGCGCTCTTTGCGCTGGCAACCGCAATTGTTGCGGCAGCGCGCACGCGGGCGGGTCGTGCTTGACCTCCTCGGGAGCGCCATGCAGCCCCTGGAAAACGGAAGGGCGCGAAACAGTTGGCGCCAGATTAGGGTGACGGCTTTGGCAGTTCACATCTTCGGTTCGATCAATCTCGATATCATCACTTCGGTGGAGCATCTCCCCTTCCCGGGCGAAACGGTGCTGGCTTCGGCCACGGCCCGGCTGCCCGGCGGCAAGGGCGCGAATCAGGCGGTCGCGGCGGCGCGCATGGGGGCCGAGACCCATATGGTCGGTGCCGTGGGCGAGGGCGATGCGGGAAGCTGGATGCTCTCGCGGCTCAAGGCGGACGGGATCGATGTCGGCGGCGTCGCCACGCTGCCCGGCGTCGATACCGGCACCGCCTATATCGCGGTGGATTCGCAGGGCGAGAACCAGATCATCGTCGTGCCCGGCGCCAATGCCCGCCTGCGCGATGCCCGGCCGGTGGGCGAGGGCGTGCTGCTGGCCCAGCTCGAAGTGCCGGTTGCGGCGCTGCTGCCGGTCTTCGTGAAGTCGCAGGCGATCCGCATCCTCAACGGCGCTCCGGCGGTGCTCGACGGCAAGGCGCTGTTCGAGCATGTTGACCTGCTGATCGTTAACCAGCACGAGATGGCGGCGTTCCTCGGCCTCGATGCGGTGCAGGGTAACGACGACATGGCCGGCATTGCCGAGGCCGCGCGCGGCCTGCTGTGCCGCGAAGGGCAGGCCGCCATCGTTACCCTCGGCGCGGCGGGCGCTCTGGCGGTATGGGCCGATCGGCACCTTCACGTGCCCTCGCTGCCGGTGATCCCGGTCGACACCATCGGCGCGGGAGACTGCTTCTGCGGCGCGCTGGCGGCCCTGCTCGACGAAGGCCGCTCCCTGGAGGACGCCTTGCCCTATGCCACTGCCGCCGCCGCGCTCTGCACGCTAGGGCAGGGGGCCGCGCCCGCCATGCCGATGCGCGAGGCGGTGGAGGACCTCGTCGGCCGCCCTGCAACGGAAAGGGCCGCAACAGAACATGCGCTGCCGATCAAGAAGCCCTCGGCCGCTTCCCTAAGCTGATTTTCAAGCAATCCGGTCACAACGCGCCCGGCCACAAGAGGATACGATGAACCAGTTTCCCATGACGCCCTTCGGATTGCCCTCGGACAATGGCGGCAAGGACCTCGGCCTGTTCCTGCCGGTGGCCAACGGCGGCTGGATCCTGTCGCGCAACAAGCCCGAGCTGGACGGTTCCTACGCCTACAACCGCCAGTGCGCGGTGCTGGCGGAAGCGGCGGGGCTGGACTTCATCATGTCGATGTCGAAGTTCCGCGGCTACGGCGGCGATACCAAGCACTGGGATTCCTCGCTCGATCCGATCGTGCTGATGGCGGCGCTCAGCGAAGTGACGCACAAGACCCGCATCGTCACCACCTTGCACACCCTGCTCCAGAACCCGGCAGTGGCGGCCAAGATGATGGCGACGCTCCAGCAGGTGAGCGGAGGCCGTGCCGGTCTCAACGTCGTCACCGGCTCCTACAAGGGCGAGTTCGCGCAGATGGGCGCCTGGCCCGAGGACGTGAATCACGACCAGCGCTACGACCTCGCCTACGAATGGGTCCGTGCGGTGAAGGCGCTGTGGAGCGAGGATTCGGTCACCCTGAAGGGCGACTACTTCACCCTCGAAGACTGTGAATCCTGGCCCAAGCCGGAACAGCGCCCGTTTCTCGTCTGCGCCGGATCTTCCGAGATCGGCATGCGGCTGACTTCGGAGGAAATGGACGCGATCTTCCTTTCCGGCGGCACGGGCGCGGAGCTTGCGAAGAACAGCGACCGCGCCAAGTCCATCGCCGCCGAATATGGCCGCAATATTCGGACGTATTCGATGATGACGCTGGTGATCGACGAGAGCGATGCGGCGGCGAAGAGCCGCGCGGAGCTTTACGCGGCGGGTCTCGACGAAGGGGCACTGGCGGGCATGATGCGGGCCTACGGCTTCCTCGATGCTGAGATCGGCAAGGAAAACGACTTCACCCGCAAGGCGCGTAGCTCGTTCATGTCGGCGCAGCTCGTTGGCAGCGCGAAGAGCGTGACCGAGCAGCTTGGTGAACTGCTGGAGGCTTCAGGCACCGACGGCCTGATGCTGATCTTCGACGATTACCTGAAGGGCCTGCCGGTGTTCGGCGCGGAAATCCTGCCGGTCCTGCGCGAACGCCTCCCCGGCAAGATCGCGGCGCCGGTGGCGAACTGATGCCGCTGCGCACCGAGGACCTTCCCCACGTCGATCCGGCAGGGCTGGCGGCGATGATCGACCCGGCGACGACGGCACTGGTCGTCGTCGATATCCAGATCGATTTCGCCGCGCCGTACGGGTTGCTGGGCCGCTACGGCGTCGATCTCTCGCCTGCCGAGGCGGCGATCGACAACTGCGAGAAGCTGGTGGCAGCGGCGCGCGGCGCCGGGGCCACGGTTGCGCTAATGCGCGTCGTCACCAGTCCCGAAACGGATTCGCGCGCGCTCAAGACGCTGATGGCGCGGCGCGGCCAGCCGGGGGGCGAGGCGATCTGCCGCATCGCGGGCGGCGGTGCGGACTATTACCGCATTTTTCCGGAGGACGGCGATATCGAGATCGCCAAGCTGCTCTACGACAGCTTCCACGGCACCGATTTCGACGCCCGGCTGCGGGAGCGCGGAATCGAGACGCTGGTGATCTGCGGCCTGTCCACCGACTGCTGCGTGGACCAGACCGCGCGGTCGGCCTTCCATCATGACTACGACGTGTTCCTCGTCTCCGATGCCAGCGCCGCCTACGAACCCGGACTTCACGAAAGCTCGCTCTCGGCGATGGAAAAGAACTGCGTGCTGCTGACCACCACCGGGGCTGTCGAGGCCGCCTGGGCCATGGGCGCAGACGCCTGAACCAAACGACCTGAATCCAGTAAGGAGTTGCCGCCGATGTCCGTGAACCTGTCTCCGTGCGGATCGAAGGGCGGCGTGCTGTTCGCCTGCACGCTCGGCAATTCGGTAAGCGTGACGCCCGCCGTTCATGCGGTCTTCGGCCTGTTCCTGGTGCCGCTGACCGAGGCCTTCGGCTGGAGCCGGGCGAGTGTGTCGGGCGTGCTGGGCATTCTCGCGCTGGTCGGCGCGGTGACTTATCCGCTGATCGGGCGCCATACCGACAAGGCGGGCGCGCGCACGACGCTGCTGGTCGGCACTTTCGGCCTTGCGCTCTCGATCGCGGCGCTGGCGCTGACGCGCGGCAGCCTCGTGCAGTTCTATGCGACCTTCACCGTGCTCGCGGTGTTCGGGGCCATGGCGGGGACGCCGATCTTCCAGAAAGTGATCGCCGACTGGTTCGACGAGAATCGCGGCACGGCGCTCGGCATCAGCGCCGGCGGCGGCTGCGGAATCGGCTCGGTACTGCTGCCGGTGCTCGCCGCCGTGCTGGTGCAGACCTGGGGCTGGCGCGCGGGCTATCTGGGCATTGCCGGTTTCATGCTGGCGGTCGCGCTGCCGCTGCTCTTCGTGCTGCTCCGGGACCGCGCGGGCACAGGCGGTACCGATGCCGGAACCGCGCGCGAGGGCCTGACTCTGGGCGAGGCGGCGCAGACGCCGATGTTCTGGCTGATCCTGATCGCGCTGGCGGCAGGGGCAGGTGGCACCACGGCGGTGTTCAGCCATGTCGTGCCGATCCTGTCCGACCGGGGCTTCTCGGTGGCGACGGGCACGGCGGTGGTCAGCGTCTTCGCGCTCGTCACGTCGGGCTGGCAGATCGCCACCGGGCGCATCATGGACAAGATCCCGACCCCGCGCGTGGCGGTGCCGATGTACTTGATGGCGGTGCTGGGGCTGGTCCTGCTGGAAACCGCGCAGGGGATGCCGCTGCTTATCCTCGGCGGCGCCTTGCTGGGCGTGGGGCTGGGCGGCCAGTTCGGGGCACTACCCTATTTCCTCGCCCGCTACTTCGGCACGAAGCATTTCGGCTCGGTGATCGGCGCGATGTATTCCGCCGTGATCGCCGCGCAGGGGACGACGCCGATCCTGCTCGACCTCGTGTTCGATGCGCGCCATTCCTATCGCCCGGCGCTGGTCGGCGTCGGCGCGGCGCTGGTGGCAGGCGCGCTGCTGCTCACGCTGCTGCCGCGTTACGGCCGCGAGACCGAGAGCGAAGCGCTCTTCGCGGTCGGCCACTGATTCCAACGGAGCCTGAGACATTGGCCGACATGCCCGATCCTGCCCCTGTTTTCGCCGATCCTGCGAAGGCGCCCTATGCCGTCAGCGAGGAAGAGCGCGCCGCCATTGCCGCGGCCATCGACACCGACGAACTGGTCGAACTGGCGCTGACTCTGGGCAACATCCCCAGCCGCTCGCGCGAGGAACTGGCGGCGGCGGAGTTCGTCCACGACTGGATGGCGAAGGAGGGCTTCAAGCCTCGCAAGGTCGGCGCCACGCCGGAACGGCCCAATGTGATCGGCGAATATGGCGGAAGCGGGCGCGGTGCGAACCTGCTGTTCACTGCGCATCTCGACACCGAATCCCCCTCCGGCATGCCGGAGCACGACAAGTTCCGCTACCGCGATTCCACCCTGGCCGATCCCGAATGGACCCGGTGCTGGCTGGACGAGGAGGGGCGTCTGCGTGGCTATCCGGTCAGCAACGATCGCGGGCCGATGTCCTGTTTCCTGATCGCCGCCAAGGCGCTGCGCAAGGCAGGCATCGGCCTTGCCGGCAAGACCTGGCTCACCGCCTGCCCCGGCGAGATCGGCCCCGAACCGATCGAGGAATTCTCCGGAATCGGCTGGAACGGCAAGGACATTGGCGCGCATTACCTGTTCCACCACGGCGGCGTTGCGCCGGACTATGCGATCGCCGCCGAGGGGACCGACTTCGGCCTGACCTGGCAGGGTTGCGGCTATGCCCTCTACCGCGTGCGGATCTTCGGGCAGGGGGTGTTCTCGCCGATCCTCGACGCCCCCGCCGATCCGCGCCGTCACCCGAACCCGATCTACCGGCTCGGTCCGGTGATCGATGCGCTCCACGCCTGGGGCCTGAAGTTCGAAAGCGAATCCAGGATGGAGACCGCCAGCGGCGCGATCCATCCCAAGGTCCAGATCGCCTCGGTGCGCGGCGGCATGCCGATCGACTTCGGCGCGGGCACCGAAGTCTGCGCGCTCTACATCGACGTCTCGCTGAACCCGCGCCAGAAGGCCGCCGATGCCTGGCACGGCATCATGGAAGCCATGCGCGGCGTCGATGTGGAGGCGTTCGACGTGGAGCCGATGGTCGTGCGCCACGGCTTCGAGGCGCGGCCTTCCGAAGTGGCGCCGCTGGTGGGTGCCGTCGATGCCGCCACCCGGCTGGCGCGCGGCGCGGCGCTGGAGCCTGCGCACCCGGTCTACTCCAGCATGTGGCGCGACCATAACGTGTTCAACATGCACCACGTGCCCGCCGTGACCACCGGCATGCCGCGCTGGCGTCCGACGAGCGAGGACATGGCCTCCAGCGCGCTGGTCTATGCGCTTACCATGCTGGCCGTCTGCGGCCGTGGCCCGGCGCCCACGGTGGAGACCGGCACCAGCGTGTACGGTAACGAGACGCCTTTCGAATAGGCTTCCTCCGCACCCTTGCCCGGCACCGATCCGGCCGATAGACCTTTGTCATAAAGGTCGCCAAGGTCAGCAGAATTGGTCGCCCGTCCGGGAAGGGTGCCACCCGTTTCAAGGTGGTCCTCGCTTGCGTATCACAACGAACGTCTACCCCAAGGAACAGCGGCGCGACGCCTGGCGTTTTGCGCTCAAGCGGCTGTCGCTGACGCTCGACGAGGCGGACGATGCCGCGCTCTACGGCGAACTCATCCAGTTCCGCGCCAGCACCGGGATCGACTTCATCCGCGTCACCGGCACGCCGCAGTCCTGGACCATCGACTTCCGCGACCAGCCCGCCACCTACTGGCTGGCCATGGTGCTGGACGGCAGCGCCACGGTGCGCGATGCCGGGCAGGAGCTGCGCCTTGCCGACGGCGAGATGATCTGCGGGCGCGGCGACAGCCCGGTCCACCTTGCCTTCACCGGCGACAACCGCAGCCTGATCGTGCAAGTGCCGCACAGCGAACTCAGTGCCCGCCTCAAGACCCCGATCAGCGGCCCACCGCGCAAGATCGCGACGGACAGCGGCGCGGCGCGCGTGTTCTCGGGCATGTTGCGCTCGCTGGCGGACACGATCTCGGACATCACCACCGACCAGGCCCGACCGGTGGAACTGGCCTTTCCCGAATTTCTCGTCACCAGCCTGCTCGACAATGCCCCGGCCAAGGCCATGGGCGGCGCGGCAGGCATGCGCGCGGCGCTGCTGGAGCGCATCTTCCAGACCATCGAGATCCGCCTTTCCGACCCGGACCTCAGCTACCAGCAGGTTGCCGCCGAGCACGGCATTTCGCCGCGCTATCTCCAGAAGCTGTTCGAATCGATCAACGACAGCTTCGGCCACTATGTGAAAGTGCGCAGGCTCGAACGCTGCCGACTGGACTTGCGCAGCCCGCTCCACGTCCAGAAGTCGATTTCCGATATCCTGTTCGAATGGGGCTTCAACGACAGCGCCTCTTTCAGCCGCGCCTTCCGCGAGCAATACGGCATATCCCCGCGCGAATACCGCAAGGCTCCGCCGCAGGAGCAGGAAGCGGCGGAACTGCTGCGCCGGGGCCGCCCCGCGCGCAAGGAACGGGCGCGGCCCGAACAGGTTGAGGCGGAGAGCGAGCCGGAACTATCCCCTGAGTACGCGGCGGAGCAGCCCGACCAGCCGATGGGACCGGCGGTGCTCGGCGACACCGGCATTTCGCGCCATCACCATCTCCCCGCCACCCCGGAGACGATCCACTGGGGCTATCTCAGCAAGGACCTGAAGCCCGCGCTTCACATCCGCTCGGGCGACTTCGTGACGATCGAGGCGCTGACTCACCATGCCAACGACGACCGCGAGCGCATGGTCGAAGGCGATCCAGGTGTGGAGAGCGTCTATCGCTGGGACGAGACCGGCAAGGCGGTGGACCGGCGCGGGGCGGGGCCGATGGATGCCAGCGCGCTGGGGCGCGGGCCGGGCGAGGGCTTCGGCGTCCACATTTGCACCGGCCCGATCCACATCGAAGGCGCGATGCCGGGCGACCTCGTGGAGGTCCGCATTCTCGATCTCAAGCCCCGGCCCAGCGGCAATCCGCGCTTTGCGGGCAAGTGCTTCGGCTCGAACGCGGCGACCTATTGGGGCTTCCACTACAACGACCTCCTCACCGAACCGAAGCAGCGCGAGGTGGTGACGATCTACGAGGTGGAGGCCGCAGGCGGACGCCTGCCCACCGCCCACGCAGTCTATTCCTACCGCTGGACGCCGCAGGTCGATCCCTCGGGCGTGACTCATGCCCGCTACGACTATCCCGGCGTGCCGGTCGATCCCGAGACTATCGAGCGCAATTACGACATCCTGCGCAATGTCGAGATTCCGATCCGGCCGCATTTCGGGGTGATCGCGGTTGCGCCTGCCCACAACGGCCTTGTCGATTCGGTGCCTCCGGCCAGCTTCGGCGGCAATCTCGACAATTGGCGCACCGGGCCGGGCGCGCGGGTGTTCCTGCCGGTGCAGGTCCCCGGCGCGCTGCTCTCGCTGGGCGATCCCCATGCCTCGCAGGGCGACAGCGAGCTGTGCGGCACGGCCATCGAATGCTCGATGACCGGGCTGGTCCAGGTGGTCCACCACAAGGCGGCAGGGCTGATGGAGCAGCTTCGCGATGTCGACTATCCGCTGATCGAGACCGAGAGCGAATGGGTCGTCATGGGCTTCAGCCATCCCGACTATCTCAAGGAACTGGGCGAGGATGCGCAGAGCGAGGTCTACAAGCAGTCCTCGATCGACGCCGCCATGCGCGACGCCTTCCGCAAGGCCCGGCGCTTTTTGATGACCGCCAAGCAACTGACCGAGGATGAGGCGATCTCGCTGCTCTCGGTCGGCGTGGACTTCGGCGTCTCGCAGATCGTCAACGGCAATTACGGCGTCCACGCGGTCATCAGGAAAGCGCTGTTCACGAGTTGATTTGAAAATCCGCGGAGGGCGGATTTTGCGGCACCGGCCCACGCCCCCACCCGACCTCTCACTCAGTGTATCCTAGATGGGAGGTCGGGTGGGGGCGTGGGCCGGTGCCGAACTCCAACAAACTCCAAACGCAATTATCTTGCGTTTTTCTGCAGTGCACACTAAATGCCTCCTGACAACCGGCGCGTAGGGTTCTTCCCTGCCGCAATCCGTGAGCAGCGTGAGGTCCCGATGCGGACCGGCCCGGACGAGCGGTTGTCCTTTTGAACCAGCTTCCTTCTTCACGCAGGGTCGCCCGTAACGACACCTTGCTGTGTGCGCGGGCCAAGAACCTTCCGCGTGCCCCGCACCTTGTGAAAGTGACACATGTCCTATTTCTCCGAACTTGGTCTGGCCGAGCCGATTCTCCGTGCGCTCGCGGCCAAGGGCTACACCGATCCCTCGCCGATTCAGCGCCAGTCGATTCCGGCGCTGCTTGAGGGCCGTGACATTCTCGGCATCGCGCAGACCGGCACCGGCAAGACCGCCGCGTTCTCGCTGCCTTCGCTGCACCGCCTCGCCAGCGATCCCAAGCCGCGCCAGAATGCCGGCTGCCGCATGCTTGTGCTCTCGCCGACCCGCGAACTCGCAGCCCAGATCGCCGAGAACATGCGCGGCTATGCCAAGTTTCTGAACCTCTCGGTCCAGTGCATCTTCGGCGGCGTGCCCGCCGGCAAGCAGGCCCGCGCGCTGGAGCGCGGCACCGACATCCTGGTCGCCACTCCCGGACGCCTGCTCGACCTGATCGACAGCCGCGCGCTGACCTTGCGCCATGTCGAGATCTTCGTGCTCGACGAAGCCGACCAGATGATGGACCTCGGCTTCATCGTCCCGCTGAAGCGCGTTGCAGCGCTCCTGCCCAAGCAGCGGCAGAGCCTGTTCTTCTCGGCCACCATGCCGCAGGCGATCGCCGAGCTGGGCAAGCAGTTCATCAACAACCCGGTCAAGGTCGAAGTCGCTCCGCAGTCGACCACCGCCGAGCGCGTTGAACAGTACGCCACCTTCATCAACCAGGCTGAGAAGCAGGCGCTTCTCACGCTGAGCCTGCGTGACGGTCTGGCCGAAGACGCCGCCGAGAAGGCCGAGCACGGTGCCATCGACCGCGCGCTCGTCTTCACCCGCACCAAGCACGGTGCCGACCGCGTGGTTCGCCACCTCGTCGCCGCCGGTATCCCGGCTGCCGCGATCCACGGCAACAAGAGCCAGGCCCAGCGCACCGCCGCGCTCGGCGGGTTCCGCCAGGGCACGATCCGCATCCTCGTCGCCACCGACATCGCCGCGCGCGGCATCGACGTCTCGGGCGTTTCGCACGTCTACAACTTCGAGATCCCCAACGTGGCCGAACAGTACGTCCACCGCATCGGCCGCACCGCGCGTGCGGGCGCTGACGGCGTGGCAATCAGCTACGTCGCGCCGGACGAGAAGCCCTATATCCGCGACATCGAAAAGCTGACCCGCGTCAAGCTGGCCACGCTCGGCCTGCCGGAAGACTTCCAGAAGCAGGCCGCGCGCCTCCCCGCGCCTTCGCGTCAGGCTCCGGCCGCGACGCAGGGCAACGGTCGTTCGCGCGACGGTCAGCGTCAGGGTGAAGGCCGCCGCGACGGTCGTGGCGGCGGCAACCGCAGCCAGCAGCCGCGCGGCGATCGTCGTGACCGGCCCCAGGGCGAGCGGACGGGCGAAGGCCGCGGTGACGAGCGTCGCCGGGACGACCGTCCGCGCAGCGATGCACTGCGTGGCGATCGCCGCGAGCACGCCGGTGAAGAGGGCGAGCGCAAGCGCCGCTTCCGTCCGCGCGGCGGCAAGACCGTTGGCACACACAAGGGCGCGGTTCGCCGCGCAGGCTGATCGAAACAGAAGGCCGGTTTTAGAGTCGGCCTTCACAGCACAACGACCGGAACGGCCCCCATGCCACTGGCATGGGGGCCGTTCATTTATGCCTCTCCGGCAACTCCATCGTCTCCGCCATCTTCGTCCATGCGGGAGACGAGTATCTTGTCGATCTTGAGGCCGTCCATGTCGACGACCTCGAAACGCCAACCGCGGTCGGTGAAGAACTCCCCTTCCTGCGGGACTTTCCGGAGCGCGGCGAGAATGTAGCCCGCGACGGTCGCGTATTCGCGGTCGTCGGGCAGGGGCATGCCGAGGCGGTCGGCGAGCGCGTCGGCAGGCATCGCGCCGGAAACCAGCAATGAGCCGTCGCTGCGTTCCACCACCATCGGTTCGTCGCCCTCGTCCTGATGGCCGACGAACGCGCCGGCCAGCGCCGCCAGCATATCCGAAGTGGTGACGAGGCCTTCGAGATGGCCATATTCGTCATGGACCATCGCCATCGTCACTTCCGCCTGCTGCAACTTGCGCAAGGCATCCATGGCATCGAGCTGGTCGGGGATGACTTCGGCCTTTTTCATCATCGCGGCGATCTCCACCGGACGCCCGGCGACGAGCGCGGCGAGAACCTCGCGCACCTTGAGAATGCCGACGATATTGTCGGGCGACCCTTCCTCGGCGACCGGCAGCATCGAGTGCGGCGAGGCCTCGATCTTGGCGCGCAGGGCTTCCTCACCGGCGTTGACGTCGATCCAGTCGATCTGGTTGCGCGGCGTCATCAGTTCGCGCACCGGCCGTTCGGCCAGGCGCATGACGCCGGTCATCATCGCGCGTTCCTCTTCCTCGATCACGCCGGATCGGGTCGCTTCGGCGAAGATCATCTGCAGTTCCTCGGCGGTCAGCTGTTCCTGCCCGCCGCCGCGAATCGAGAAGAGGCGCAGGATCAACGCCGAGGACGTGTCGAGCAGCCAGACGAAGGGCGCCATGATCCGCGCCAGCCAGGCCATCGGCCGGGCCATGACGATCGCCACCGGCTCGGCCATGCGCAGGGCAAGCTGCTTGGGCACCAGTTCGCCGACGACGAGGCTGGCGAACGTGGTGGCGATGATGACCAGCGTGAAGCCCGCCTCCCCGGCAAAGCGCGCGGGTACGCCCAGCGCCGCCAGTCTTTCACCCACCGGCCCGCCCAGACTGGCGCCCGAATAGGCACCGGCGATGATGCCGATCAGGGTAATGCCGATCTGTACCGTGCTGAGGAACTTGCCGGGGTCGGCCGCCAGCTCCAGCGCGGTGCGGGCGGCACCGCTGCCTTTTTCGGCCGAGACCCTGAGCCGGGCCGCCCGCGCGGACACGATGGCGAGCTCGGACATGGAGAACAGGCCGTTGATCAGGATCAGGCCGGCGATGATGAAGAGGTCGATCCAGGGAAAAGGTGTCACAGTGACATGTCGTTAGCAGAAATTCCCGCAAGTGCGAAGGGAACCTGCGAATGCGGCTTGGACAGAACTGACGTAAGAGTCGGCTCCGGGAACAGATGCGGGCAGCAATCGTTTCGCCGGGATCAGCCATCTGCTATTCATGTCCACTACCACACAGACACCCGTGGAAGTGTTTCTGAACAGGAGGGAAGACCATGAAGAAATCACGCCTGATGACCTCCGCCCTTGCCGCGCTCTCGCTGGTCGCGGTCTCTGCCTGCGTCACCGATCCGAACACCGGTGAGCGCAAGGTTTCGCGCACTGCCATCGGCGGCGGCGCCGGCGCGGGTCTCGGCTACCTCCTGGGCAGCGTGATCGGCGGCAAGACCGCCCGCATCGTCGGCGCCGGTATCGGCGGCGTGGCGGGCGGCGTCGTCGGCTACCAGATGGACAAGCAGATCAAGGAACTGAAGGAAGACACCGCCGGTTCGGGCATCGACGTGACCCAGGAAGGCGACGGCATCCTGCTCAACCTGCCGGACGTGACGTTTGCGGTCAATTCCACCGAGATCAGCCCCTCGTTCCAGGCCGCGCTCGACAATGTCGCGCAGAGCATGACCAAGTACCCGGACAGCCTGATCGACGTCTACGGCCATACCGATTCGACCGGATCGGATGCCTACAACCTCGACCTGTCGAAGCGCCGTGCCGATTCGGTGGCCCGCTACCTCATCATGCGCGGCGTTTCCTCGGCGCGCATCCAGACGCAGGGCATGGGTAAAAACTATCCGGTGGCGGACAACACCACCCCCGAAGGCCGCGCCAAGAACCGCCGTGTCGAAATCAAGATCACGCCGGTCACCAAGGACGAAGCTGCCGCCGCGCGCTGATCGTAAAAAAGTGTTTCCGCTGGGATGCGGGATCGGGAAAGGGGTCGGCCTTCAGGTCCGGCCCCTTTTTATATCACGCCGAATAGCGCTCCGCCCGATCGGCCAGACGTTCGACCGCCGCATTGTGGATCGCGGGCGAGCTTACCAGCACGCCGAAAGCGCGCGGATCGTGCTTGTTGTAGTTGAGCGGCTTGCCGAAGGCGTCCGTCACGGCGGCCCCGGCCTCGCGGGCGATCAGCCCGGCGGCGGCAATGTCCCATTCGTAGCCCCAGCGCAGGGTAGCCAGCAGGTCCGCCTCCTCGGCGGCGACCATCGCCATGCGCAGCGCAATCGAATTCGGCTGGTCCACCAGAACGAGATCGGCGTCTTCCGGCGCCAGCTTCTTCGCTGGAACCCGCGCGCCTGCCAGAGTCTCGCGGTGGCTCGCCCGCAGCGGCTTTCCGTTGCGCCAGCTTCCCTTGCCCGCCTCGCCGTACCAGAATTCGCCCCCGGCCTCGCGTGCACGCGCCGGGGCATGGAGCAGGCCGATCAGCGGCCGCCGCGTGTTGACCAGCGCGACCGAGACCGCCCAGCCGCTGCGCCCGGCGATGAAATCGCGCGTCCCGTCGATCGGATCGACCAGCCAGACCAGTTCATGACCCTGACGCGCCGGGGAATCCGCAGTTTCTTCCGAAAGCCATCCTGCCGAGGGTAGCAGCCCGCCCAGTTCCTGCTTGAGGAACGAATCCACGGCGATATCCGCGGCGCTCACCGGGCTGCCGGGGATTTTTTCCCAGTGTTCACAGGGATTCCCGTCACCCGGCCATCCGGCCATGGCGATGCGTCCGGCCTCGCGGACGATGGCTTCCAGTCTGTCGCGATCGATCATGCGCGAGTCGTTCTCATTATTCCGGCGATCCGATGGACCGTGCGATCCCATTGCGCAGGGAACGGGACTTTTCAAGCGCGCAGGGATGTGCTTATGCGGCCGGGATCAAGTTCGGGGCTACCCACGCCTTTTCACGGACACTCCAGCAGAAAGCGATTTCAGCGATGAACATTCACGAATACCAGGCGAAGGAACTGCTTGCGAAGTTCGGCGTCGGCATCCCTGCCGGCATTGCTGCCCTCACTGTCGAGGAAGCGGTCGCCGCCGCCAAGCAGCTCCCCGGACCGCTCTATGTCGTGAAGGCTCAGATCCACGCCGGCGGGCGCGGCAAGGGCAAGTTCAAGGAACTCCCCGCTGACGCCAAGGGCGGCGTGCGTCTCGCCAAGTCGGTCGAGGAAGTCGAAGCTTTCGCCAAGGAAATGCTCGGCAACACCCTCGTCACCGTGCAGACCGGTGAAGCTGGCAAGCAGGTGAACCGCCTCTACGTTACCGACGGCGTCGACATCGCCGAGGAATACTACCTGTCGATGGTCGTCGACCGCGCTTCGAGCCGCGTCGCCATGATCGTGTCGACCGAAGGCGGCATGGACATCGAGGATGTTGCCCACAACACCCCCGAGAAGATCACCACCGTCACCATCGACACCGCTGCCGGCTTCCAGGCCCACCACGGCCGTGCCGTTGCCTACGCTCTGAAGCTGACCGGCGACCTCAACAAGCAGGCGCAGAAGATCGCCAAGCAGCTCTACGAAGCCTTCGTCGCGCTTGACTGCGACATGCTCGAAATCAACCCGCTCGTCGAAACCAAGGACGGCAACCTGCTCGTCCTCGACACCAAGATGAGCTTCGATTCGAACGCCCTTTACCGTCACCCCGACGTGCAGGCCCTGCGCGACGAAACCGAAGAAGATCCGGCGGAAGTCGAAGCTTCGAAGTACGATCTCGCCTACATCAAGCTCGATGGCGACATCGGCTGCATGGTCAACGGCGCCGGTCTTGCCATGGCGACGATGGACATCATCAAGCTCAACGGCTCGTTCCCGGCCAACTTCCTTGACGTCGGCGGCGGCGCCACCAAGGAAAAGGTGACCGCGGCGTTCAAGATCATTCTGCGCGATCCGAACGTGAAGGGCATCCTCGTCAACATCTTCGGCGGCATCATGAAGTGCGACGTCATCGCTGACGGCATCGTTGCCGCCGCGAAAGAAGTGAACCTCTCGGTTCCGCTCGTCGTTCGCCTCGAAGGCACCAACGTCCAGCAGGGCAAGGACATCCTGGCCAACTCGGGCCTGCCGATCGTCCCCGCCAACGACCTGGGCGATGCCGCCAAGAAGATCGTGGCAGAGGTCAAGAGCGTCGCTGCCTGATCGGCGCCGTTTCTGGGGTCTCACGCGATCCCGTATCGTATAATGCAGCGGCGGGGGTCTTCCGGACCCCCGCCGTTCGCATTTGAAGTCCGGGTAAAGTGCGCCTTTGCGCCATCATAGTAAATCTCAGGCTGGCGTTTCTGCCGGGGCGATGCGCATTCCTGCGGATTTACGATATGGCACGTGCTGTGATCCGACCCCGGGCTCGTCTCCCCGCCGGCAGGGCTTGACCTATACGTCAATTGCCTATTAGGCGGGCCTTGAGTGGATTTAATCGAGCGGCTAAACAGGCCGCGCCTGAAACTGAGAGGACCCGATCCAATGAAGATCCTCGTGCCCGTGAAGCGGGTGATCGACTACAACGTAAAGCCGCGCGTGAAGGCGGATGGCACGGGTGTTGACCTGGCCAACGTGAAGATGAGCATGAACCCGTTCGACGAGATC
>PJTO01000081.1_pt1 | contig 141852 bp, 120 predicted proteins | sample 1512101 | NCBI WGS metagenome assembly PJTO01 (sample SAMN08177690, study PRJNA422409) | Soil metagenome, whole genome shotgun sequencing project. | reverse complement strand
GTACGCCGCGCCGACTACGGAGACGGAGCAGCGATTGGCTGTATTGTGGGCGGAATTGCTGCAGCGGGAGCAAGTCGGCGTCGACGACGATTTTTTCGCCATCGGCGGGCACTCGCTGAAGGCCGCGATGCTGGCGGCGCGCATGGAGGAAGCATTCTCCGTCCCGGTCCCGGTTAAGATCATGTTCCTGTATCCGACGATACGCCTGATGGCTCAAAAAATAGAGAGGAGCGAGCCGGTCGAATTGGCCGCCCGGCCCATTCCCCGGGCGCCGGAGCGGCCGTATTACGCGGTTACTCCCGCGCAGAAGCAAATGCTTCTGCACGAATATCGGCATCCCGGCAGTCTGGCTTATCATATGCCGTCGGTGCTGGAGCTTGACGGGAAGCTGGACGTGGACGGGCTCAAGGAAGCCCTGACCCGGCTCGCAAACCGACATGAAGCGCTTCGCACCTCATTCGGCCAGTCGGAAGGCCAGCCGGTTCAGATCGTTCATGCGGAGACGGACGTTGATCTGGAAACGTTGGACGAGAAGGCTTTTTTATCGGAAATAGACGGAGGCTGGGAAGCTGCGGCGCAAGCTTGGCTTCGTCCGATCGACCTGACGCGTTCGCCGCTATTTCGGACAGCGCTCGTCCGATTGGAACCGGAGCGCCATCTGCTGCTGCTCGACATCCACCACACGGTATCCGACGGAGTTACGTCGGCTCTTCTCGTTCGCGACCTGGCGGCGTTGTACGAGAATCGGCCGTTGCCGGAGGTGAAGGCGCAGCTCAAGGATTACGGCGAATGGATCGCCAAGCTTCGAATGGAAGCGGAATGGGACCGGCAGCAGGCCTATTGGATTTCGAGGTTCGCGGACGGGGTGCCGGAGTTCGATTTGCCTTATGACCGGGACAGACGGACGGTGTCGGAGCTTTCCGAGTTGGACCAAGCCGGACGATACGCATTTGGCGTGGATGCATCTCTCCATGCTAGGCTGGAGCAGCTTGCCATACGCACGGGAACAACCTTGTTCATGGTGCTTCTGGCCTCGTACCAAGCGCTGCTGGGATGCTGGTCCGGGAAAACGGACATTGTAACCGGCGTTCCGTCGGCCGGCCGCAATCATCCCGATTTGGCGCAGACCGCCGGATTGATGCTGCAGACCTGGGCGATCCGCAATCGTCCCGACCCCGCGTTGTCCTTCGAAGCTTGGCTAGGAGAGGTTAAGATCAGCCTGCTGGAAGCGTTCGAGCATCCCTGGCTATCCGCAGAGGATCTGGCCGACCTGCTGCACGAAAAGGGGCTTATTCGTTGGGAAGGGAATCGCAATCCGCTGTTCGAGACGATGTTCGTGATGCAGAATATGGACCCTGCGCCGTCCCGTGCGGACGGTTTGGTTTGGCGGACGCTGCCGTGGAGCTTCGCCGCGGCCAAGCTTGATCTTGTGCTGCAAGCGGAAGAAAAGGAGGGAGCGTTAGCGCTCGGCTTCGAGTACCGCCGCTGCTTGTTCCGCGAAGAGACTATCGCCGAGATGGCCGAAGCGCTGCTGAGCCTGCTGGCAGAAGCCGCGGCTTCTCCGGAAGAGAGCCTGGGCAAGCTTACGGGAATCGAGGCGCTGCGAGAATCCGCGGATAAGGAGGACGAGCTTTTCGGCTCGGGGTTTACGTTTTAGACGCCAAGAGAAGGGGCGGATGCTGTCCGGACGGCAGCAATAGTTGGCAGGGAGGAACGAGGGAACGAAAATCGGCCAGGGGGCGGGAAGACGAGAGGGGGGACCTGGCCTGGGGCCGTCCTACCCCCGGCCCCAGGCCAGCATCTTGCGCTGAAACTCTTTTGGCGAGCAGCCGTTGAAACGCTTGAACATTTTGTAGAAATGAGCCATGTTCGCCATGCCGGTCAGGTCGCCGACTTCGCTGACGCTGATATCCCGCGTGAGCAGAAGCTGCTCCGCGCGTTTGATTTTACGGAAGTTGACGTATTCGGTGAACGATTGTCCCATAATTTTCTTGAAAAACTTCACGAAGTAATAGTAACTCATGTTCGCCAGTCCGCACACTTCCTCCACGGCAATCCGGGCGCCGATGTTCGCTTCGACGAAGTCGAGCACCGGTTTGAGCCGGATGCGCTCGATCCGGTCCTGGTCGGCGAGCAGTCCTCGGGTATCGTTACGAATCAGGATGAGCAGCAGCTTCTTGATCAGCATGTTGACCGCCAGCTCGTAGCCGCTTTGTTTCTCGGACGCTTCGCGGTGAATCTGGCTGATGCATTCGGCCACGCTGCTTCGGACTTCGGGATTTTCCCGGAAAATATAGTTCATGGCGCTCAGCGGCACCTTGGTCTCATTAAAGTATTGCAAGTATGGAATCGTGCTCTGATCGAAATAATTGGTAAGGTCGAACTGCAGCACGATATAGCGCAAAATCCCCTCGGCGGAGTGGTCTCTGTGCAATTGGGAATTGCCCAGAATGACGATGTCCCCCGGTCCCAGCTCGAAGGTCTCGTCGCTCAGGTCGACGGTCAGGTTGCCTTCCTGGACGAGCATCAGCTCGCATTCGGGATGATAATGCCAGGACACTTCCCCGTGGTTGCGCCTCGTCGACTGCCAAATCTTGAGCGATAGCAGAGGGTTCTCGTATTCAATCTTTTCTCTTAACGGTTGCAAGGGATCAGCCCCTTATAGAGGTGGTGGGCGGTAAAAGGCAAAATCGCATACAATCCTCGCAGATCCCCCAATGGGATTCTAAATGAAGTATGATACACTATATTGTAGTTTGAATATGGACAAGCCGCAAGGAGGACAAGCACATTGACAAAAGTTAACGTAGGCATGATCGGCTGCGGCGGCATCGCGATGGGGAAGCATTTGCCATCGCTCGCCAAAATCCCGGAAGCGCAGGTAGTCGCATTTTTCGATATTTCGGCCGACCGCGCGCATGAAGCCAAAAACAAATTCGGTACGCACGACGCTAGAGTATATCACGACGTATACGAACTGCTGCGCGATCAAGACGTTCACGTCGTCCATGTCTGCACGCCTAACGATACGCATGCCGAGATTTCCATCGCAGCGCTCGAAGCGGGCAAGCATGTGCTGTGCGAGAAACCGATGGCCAAAACCGCCGAAGACGCTCGCCGTATGCTGGAAACGTCGCAGAGAACGGGCAAGAAGCTGAGCATCGCTTACCAGAACCGCTTCCGCGCGGACAGCCGCTGGCTGTACCAGGCTTGCCGCGAAGGCAAGCTCGGCGAGATTTACGTGGCCAAAGCGCATGCGGTTCGCCGCCGCGCGGTCCCGACCTGGGGCGTATTCCTTGATCTGGAGAAGCAGGGCGGAGGTCCGCTGATCGATATCGGCACGCACGCGCTCGATCTGGCTTTGTGGATGATGGACAACTATGAGCCCAAGACGGTACTTGGCTCCTCCTACCGCAAGCTGGCGGAGCAAGGAAGCAGCGCGAACCTGTGGGGACCGTGGGATCCTGACAAGTTTACAGTAGAGGATTCCGCTTTCGCGATGATCACGATGAAGAACGGGGCGACGGTATGGCTGGAGTCCAGCTGGGCGCTGAACACACTCGATGTGGACGAAGCGAAGGTGAGCTTGAGCGGAACGAAGGCGGGAGCCGACATGAAGAAGGGACTGCGCGTCAATGGGGAGGAACATGGCCGTCTCTACACGCAGGAAATTCAGATGGCCGGCGACTTCGGCGGCAACCCGCTTCCGGACGACGCGGCCGAGCAAGAGGCTCGCGCCTGGATCGAGGCGATTGCATATGATCGCGAACCTGTCGTAACGGCCAGGCAAGCGCTTGTCGTGCAGGAAATTCTCGAAGCCGTATACGAATCGGCTAGCAAAGGCCAGGCCATCAGCTTCGTCTAAGGTGGAAGGGAAGAGCGGGGAGCGGCTGAATCGTGCGGAGTCTCAGGGCTGGCGAAGTTTGACTAATTGCGGTCTGGCAGACCGTAAGAGGCCGCGCCGCCGCCGTTCGCCGCTAAATAAGGGTGGCAATGGATGCCGTCTTTCATGTAAAATAGAGTTGTGATTTATGAACGCGCGTACATAAAGACGTGCAAAGGCTTCCACTTTCAATGAGAGGTTTGGTGAAGTTCACAATGAAATCCGGCGTATTTATCGTTCTTTTCGCCCAACAATCGTTCGAACAGGCGCTTGATACCGTCAAAGCGGCGGGACTGCAAGCGGTGGAAATCGGTACTGGAGGTTTTCCCGGCACCGCGCACGTAAATGCCAAGGAGATCGTTAACGACGACGCGGCCATCCGCAGCATTCGCGAAGCGGTCGATTCCCGCGGCTTGACGATCAGCGCGCTCAGCTGCCACGGCAATCCGCTGCATCCGGATAAAGCTACGGCTCAATCCGATCACGAGGACTTCGTCGCGACCGTACAACTGGCGGAGAAGCTCGGCGTGGACACGGTTATTACGTTCTCCGGCTGTCCGGGAGACTCCGAAGGCGCGAAATACCCGTCCTGGGTAACCTGCCCGTGGCCGCCCGATTTCCTGACTGTACTGGAATGGCAGTGGAACGAAGTTGCGATTCCGTATTGGAAGGAACAGTCGGCATTTGCTCGCAAACATAACATCAAAATCGCCATCGAAGCGCACCCCGGCTTCCTCGTGTACAACACGGAAACCGCGCTGCGTCTGCGCAGTGAAGCGGGAGACAACATCGGCGTGAACTTCGATCCTTCCCACCTGTTCTGGCAAGGAATGGACCCGATCGAATGCGTCAAGGCGCTCGGGGACTCCATCTACCACGTGCACGCCAAGGACACGAAGATCGATAAGCGCAATACGGCGTTGAATGGCGTTCTGGATACGAAGCACTACGGAGATATCCTGAATCGTTCGTTCGTGTTCCGCACGGTCGGCTACGGCCACGATGACGAGTTCTGGAAAGATCTCGTGAGCACGCTTCGCCTTGTCGGCTATGACGGCGTAATCAGCATCGAGCATGAAGACGGCATTATGAGCGTTAACGAAGGCTTCACGAAAGCGGCAGGTTTCCTTAATTCCCTCATTTTGAAAGAAAGCGCGGGTGAAATGTGGTGGGCGTAAACGACAAAATCAATGTCGGCATGGTGGGCTACAAGTTCATGGGCAAAGCTCACAGCCATGCGTATAAAGATGTAGGCATGTTCTTCGACCCGGCCGCCGACGTCGTCATGAAGGCGATCTGCGGACGCGATGAACAAGGGGTCAAGGCGGCTGCCGATAAATTTGGTTGGGAATCGTACGAGACGGACTGGCGGAAAATGGTCGCGCGCGACGACATCGACTTCGTCGACATCAATGCGCCGAGCGATGCGCATAAGGAAATTACGTTGGCGGCGATCGCGGCGGGCAAGCACGTGTTTTGCGAGAAGCCGCTTGCGCTGAACTTGGCGGACGGCCGCGAAATGCTCGAGGCGGCGGAGAAAGCCGGCGTTAAACATGCCGTCTGCTTTAACTATCGCTTCCTGCCGGCAGTGCAGTTGGCCAAGCAAATTATCGACGAGGGCCGCTTGGGTGAAATCCACCATTATCGTGCGACCTATCTGCAGGACTGGCTTGTCGATCCGAACACGCCAATGGCATGGCGGCTTAAGAAGGAAGTGGCAGGCTCCGGAGCACACGGGGACATCAATGCGCACAGCATCGATCTCGCTCGTTTCCTGATCGGCGAGTTTGATCGGGTTGTCGGCCACAACCGCACATTCGTGAAGGAGCGCCCGATTGCGACGGATGCGGCGGGAGGATTGTCCGCCGGCGCCGGCTCTTCCTCGCAGAAGGACCAGGTAACCGTCGACGACGCGACGGGTTTCCTGGCCGACTTCAAGAACGGAGCGATGGGTATGTTCGTCGCCTCCCGTTTCGCGGCCGGCCGCAAAAACCACAACACGTTCGAAATCCACGGCAGCAAAGGCTCGTTGCGCTGGGATCTTGAGAAGCTGAACGAGCTGGAAGTTTACTTCCGTGAAGACGAGCCGAACCTGGCCGGTTTCCGCCGCATTCTGGCGACGGAGTCGACCCACAAGTACGCCGGAAACTGGTGGCCGACCGGTCATATTATCGGCTATGAGCACGCCTTCGTGCATATCGTGTACGAGTTCGTACAGCACATTAAGACGGGCTCGCCATTTGCTCCGACGTTCTATGACGGCGTGAAATGCCAAGAAGTGCTTGAAGCGGTCGACCTGTCGATCGAGCGCGGTTCTTGGGTCGGCATCGACGAAGTTTAAACAATCATGGTAAAAGGGAGCTGTCCCAAAAGTAATTTGGGCCACGTCTATACGCAGCAGATGACTATTCCCAGTAGCTTGCCATGGGCGGTTTTGGCTTGCGCTTGCCCGTAATTTATTAAAGAAAGCTACAGTAGACCGAAATCGGGAAATGGCGACACAGGGATGAAATCCCTAGAGTCGCCATTTCTTCATTTTCGAGCTGTTTTTGGTCAAGTGAGCTATGTCTTTTGCGTCTAGAGGACGCTAATGGCGTTTTTTGCTTGGGAGGTTCGGAAAGAATATGCCCGTTCGGAGGCCGAATCGTTAGCCTTCGATGTCCTTGCGCAGGAATAGGTTCAGAGAGATGCGATAGGAAACGTATAGCAGCAGCAATCCTGCAATAGGCAGCCCGATAACCAGTTGCGCGCGAGTGGGCAGCATGTCAAAAGTGAGCGAATCCGCCATGTTGCCGATTCCTCCGATGAGGGCGGCGGCCAGAAAGATGACGAGAAACGAGATGAAGGATGAATTTCGCACGCCAAGCCAAAATTGAATGGGATAGTAGAGGGCTGCGAAAGCCATCGCCAACGCCGCTGACAACGACAGGTTCAGCGACGTTAACGGAAATTCGACGCCAAGCCCGTATTCGTTAATCGCATGGATCGCGGCGGCGAGAATAATGCCGAGTGCCAGATAGACGAAGACGCTCCCGTATTTTGCTAGTACGATTTGTTTTCTTCGGACGGGCAGGCTGCCAATGAAAAGCATGCTCTTGTTGCGAAGCTCGAGGTTGGAGGCGAACAGCGTCATCATAATCGCGGGCAGCATGCAGATCATCAGCGGGGAGAACGACGACACAGTAAATAAACCGAACATGACCGCATACGCAGCAATGAACAGAAAGTAATATTTTAGAGCGATGACGTCCTTGCGAATCAAATTAAACATGCGCTTCCACTCCCTTGGCCGTAAAGAACATAATTTCTTCCAGCGTCGGACGTTCGATACGGGCGTGCCCGGCGAATAACCGCTCGGCTTCCAGCCGGTCCCCGGTCAACCCTTCAAACCCGGATGAGGTTTCCCGAATGCCTGCGAAGATGCGGCGGACGTCCGCGTCCAGCAATTCCTTGTTTGCCTTGACGATAGCGTAGCGATCAAAGATTCGTTCCTTCGATTCATGAAATACCAGTTCCCCTCGATTAAGAAAGGCGATATAATCCGCGACGCGATCAAGATCGGTCGTAATGTGCGTGGAAAACAAAATCGACATGCGTTCGTCCAGCATCAGCTCGGATAAAATCTCAAGCAGTTCCCGGCGAAACACGGGATCGAGCCCGGCGGTCGGCTCATCCATGATCAGGAGATCGGCATGATGAGATAGAGCGAAGGCTAGGCTCAGCTTCATTTTCATCCCTTTTGACAGGCTTCGGATTTTCGCCTTGGCCGATAGCTCGAAACGTTCGAGGTATCTGCCGAATTGTTGTTCATCCCATCGCTTATAGAATGGCGCGTAGACGCTTCTCATTGCATCGACGGTCAGATGCTCGTAATAGCTGCAATCGTCGGCGACATAGCCGATTCGTTCCTTGATCTCCGCTTCATGGGTCGCGTGCTCCTGTCCGAACACTCGGACGTTTCCGGCCTCGGGAAGGGACATGCCCATCATCAGCTTGATAAGCGTGCTTTTACCCGCGCCATTCGCGCCGATCAGTCCGGTAATAAAGCCCTGCTTAACATCCATCGTTACGTCCTTCAGCTCGAAGCGCTTATACTTTTTGGTTAGGCGGCTGACCTCGATAACCGAATTTTCATTCATGTTCAATCCTCTCCCTCCAATTCCTCGTATAGCAGCCGAATATGGGCGACAAGCTCCTCCAGCGGCATGTTCAGCGAACGGCTTTCCTGAACGGCCTCGATCAAGGTTCCTTCTAGCAGCCGCAGCCTCTGTTCTCGAATAAATTGCGGATTCGCGCCGGATACGAACGAGCCTTTCCCGACGACGGAATCGATCAGACCTTCCTTCTCCAACTCCTCGTAGGCCCGCTTGGTCGTAATGACACTGATCTGCAAGTCTTTGGCCAACTGTCGAATGGACGGCAGCAGATGGCCCGGTGTGATTTCCCCGTTCAAAATCGACTGACGGATTTGGCGGACAATCTGCCCGTAGATCGGTTCGTCGGATGCGTTAGATAAAATGATGTTCATAGCGCCTCCGTGCATTGTGTATTTACCGTATATATATAATATATACACTAGAAATAAAATAAGTCAATACGAAACGAACCTGCATATCTCCGAAGGAGAAACTTTACGTTCGCTTAACGAGAAACGAACGAATGGAAAACAATCTTTTGTTAGTTTCAGAAGTAGGAAAAATATTCTTGTTGAAATCTCGCAGTCTATCACTCATTAACGAGGTGATCTAGATGGCAACGAACGTGCTTGTCGCGGAATCTCGCGCCGTTAAGAAGAACGATGCGCCGCGCTCGGAAAGCGTCTCCCGCCGTCAAGACAGGGCGTCCGTCCCGTCCATGCATGAAATGATCCCGTCCGTGGCCGTCAAGGATTGGGCGCGAAGCTGCCCGGTCATCGGCCCCGATCAGAGGGGCGACGAGCTGGTCGATTTGTTCCGCCGGCAAAATCAATTCGAATGCGTCGTGATTTGCGATGAGGGCAAACGGCCGATCGGATTGATGATGAAGGATCGGTTTTTCCGCCGCTTAGGTACGTTGTACGGCCTTTCCTTATATGGGCACCAGCCCGTCTCCCGCCTGATGGACAAAAAACCGATGATCGTCGATTTGTCCATCGATCCGCAGGAACTGATCGATCAAACGCTGTCCCGCTCGGAGGAAACGTTCTATGACGCCGTGCTGCTCACCGATCGCGGCAAGTTCGCGGGCGTGCTGACGGTAAACGATCTGCTGAACATCTCCAGGCTGCTGCAGCGCGAGGCGGTCAATCGGCAAATCCGCACGATCCGCGATACCGAGACGATGATCGAGAACATTCACGACTCGGTTGAACGGGTTGCGGAAGCGACGAGCGAAGCTCAGTCTTGCAGCGAGCGGATCAGTGAAATTACCGATCAGGGACGCGGACAGCTGGAGGAAATGCTGAAGCTGTTCAAGCTTTGGTCGATGAATGCGGACAAGCAAGAGAAGGCGGCTTCACAGCTTACGGATCGAACGTCGTCCGTTGACGGCATCGTTCGGTTGATCGCGGACTTGGCGGATCAGTGCAACTTGTTAGCGGTAAACGCGACGATCGAAGCGGCAAGAGCCGGAGAGCACGGCAGAGGCTTCGGCGTCGTTGCCGGAGAGATCCGCGCGCTGGCGGATCAAACGAAGCGTTCCGCCGGACAGATCGCCGGCCTGGTCCGGTCGATGTCGGAGGCGGTTCAAGTGTCGGCCGGCTTGGCTGGAGAAGGCAAGCAGGGGGCGGACAAAGGCGTGTACAGGGTCAAGAAAACCGAGGATACGTTCGCGCAGCTGTGGAGCTCGTCGGAGATGAACCGGGAAGCGGCAACGCTTCTGCAGACGGCCTCTGCGGCAGCCAAGGGCAAGTCCGAAGAAGTGCGTCTGGAATTCCGCAAGCTGATCGGTCAGATCGGTTCCTAAATTTAACAATCGGAAAATGATTCCACAATAGCAGCTTTACAAATCGGGACTATACTCACTATAGCAATGAGAGAAATTTACCATATTCCAGAAGGGTGATAGGTGTCGATGGTGCTTAAGAAAGCGTCCCTGGCAACAGTATTGGCGTTATCCGTAGGAACTGCTTCCGTTGGAGCGGTATCCGCAGCGACAGCAACGGCAGCAAGTACGACGCAGTTGGCAAGCTCCGCTTATTTTGTTAACGGAACGGCGGTTCAACTCGGTACGATTGCGGAGAAGGGCAATACGCTCGTATCGCTCAGAGATTTGAGCTCGAAGCTGGGCGTTAAAGTAAACGTTGTGAACGGAGCAATCCAAGCGAAGCTGAACGGCCATACGGTGGAGCTGAAATCCGGGAACGGCATGTTCAAGGTCGACGGAGCGGAGCGAAAGCTGGACGTTGCGGTCAAAAACGTCAAAGGCATCACCTACGTTGAACTGCAAGCCTATGTAGAAGCGCTGGGCGCCAGCCTGTATAAGGACGAGACCGGCACGATCTGGATCGACGCCAAGCTGCTAGCGAACGTGGATCGCATTCAATGGGTAGACGCCCAAAGGTACATCGCATCCCGAGAGACAGAATCGGGAAGAGCCGACTATCTGGTCGAGGCGACCACCGGCAAGTATCGCCTGCTGGATATTGCGGCTGACGCTTCCGATCTGGTTTTGTCGCCAAACGGGGATAAAGCGGCCTACACGAATGCCAACGGTCAAGTATCGGTACTTGATTTGACCAAAATAAGCCGCCCTGTCGTCGTCAGCAGCGACACGAACATCAAGCCCGAGCTTGTCTGGTCTGCGGACGGCAAGAGCATTTTCTTCCTGCAAGGGGATAAGGGGAGCGTAATCGCGAAGCTGGATCCTGAAATTAATAAGATTACGAAACTTTTGGACGACAAGGTCGACTATAAGGCGAACCTGGAAGTGTCCGCGGACGGCAAGACGTTTACTTATACGGTAACGAAGCCCGGTTCGGTTGTGGCCGACGGCTCCAAGCCGGTAGAGGCGGACGACGTGGCCATCGACATGAAGGGAACGGAGCCGCAAATCTATCAATTTACGGTCGATCCGACGGTGAAAGAGAACAAAGCGGTGCAGTTGACGACTTCGGCCGACGACAAAGTATTCGTGCATTCCGCTTCCGATGCATCAAGCGTTGTGTACGTCAGCGTGAGCGGCGATGCTGCCGCCAAGTCCACGCTGGTTCAAGTCGGCAAGGATAAGAAAACGGCGCCGTTGTTTAACGAGCAAGACGTATATCAAGCGGAGTACTCGGGCGGAAAATGGTACTTGCTGACAGCAGGCGACGGAACGAATCCGTTCGTCTACGAAGTAGATCCGGCCGCCGGTTCGGCCAAGCAGCTGCATACTTTGTCCAAGGATGTTAGCGAAATATTCGTCAAAGAAGGCGCGCCTCTGGCCGTAATCCGCGACGGACGCGTATTCCTGGATCAGAACGGGCACTGGAAGCCGGTTTCCCGTTAAACGAAACCCCATATCGAGAGGAGAAAAATTAACTATGAAATGGTTCAAATCGTTATCCGTCGCCGCACTGGCGATCGCTATGGTCGCAACATCGGTATCCGTTGCAGGAGCGGCAAGCTCCCTGAAGGGCAAAATCGTCATCAACGGTTCCTCCGCGCTGCTGCCGCTGACGCTGCAAGCCGCCAATGAATTTAAGAAGCTGAACCCGAAAGTTAAAATCTCCGCTTCCGCGGCAGGCTCCATTACGGGTCCGCAATCGGTCCGCAAAGGCATCGCCGACATCGGCGCCGTCGACTGGGACGCTTCCCAGGACGTGCCGGGCTTCAAGAAGTTCGACGGCCAAGTCGCGCACAAAGTCGCCATCATTCCGTTCGCTGCCGTCGTGAACAAAAACGTAAAAGTCGACGACCTGTCGACGAAGCAACTGCAAGATATTTTCTCCGGTAAAGTGACGAACTGGAAAGACGTAGGCGGGGACGACGCCGACATTATCGTCGTCAATCGCGCTTTCGGCTCCGGCACTCGCGTCAACTTCCAAATGAAAGCTCTGCAAGGCACGGATTTCATTAGCAAAGGCAACAACTATAAAGAAGTCAAATCGAGCGGCGATATGAAGACGGCTGTCGAAACGACGCCTAACGCGATCGGCTACATGGACCTCGTCTACGTAACCAGCAACATGAAGGCAGTGAAAATTAACAAAGTGGCTCCGACGGAAGCTAACGTAGTCAACGGAACTTATAAAGTATGGGGCTATGGCTACTACATGACGAAGGGCGAGCCGAACGAAGTAACGAAAGCGTTCATCGAGTATATACAGAGCGCGAAGTTCCAAAACGGCTCCTTGAAGAAGCTGAAGTTCATTCCGATCTCCGCGGTTAAGTAACGCTCGCCGCCAACGACGATTCAACCGATTGAACATTCGCGAAGAAACCAGCGAAGCGGCTCCCTCGCCAAGCTGGTTTCTTCATGGGAGGAACTTGAATTTATGCAACTGGATACGTCGGCGCGTCCGTCGATCGTCAGCCCGAACACGAGCGATTTGGGCGACAGCATCAAAGCGGGCTCAGGCCGTTCCTTCGACAGGAAAAACAGACTTCTTGTTTACAATCGCTTTTTCAAAATCTCCTGCATAGCCAGCGCGGTATTCGTCTGCCTGATTCTGTTCGCGATTCTGTTCCTGATGTTTCGCACGGGGGTGCTGACGTTCCGCGACGTCTCCCCGATGACGTTCTTCTTCTCGACGGACTGGACTCCCGAAGAGGATCGCTACGGCGCTTTCGTGTTTATTTTCGGCACGTTTGCTTTAACGCTTCTAACCTTGCTTATTTCGGTGCCCCTGTCGGTCGTCATCGCCGTATTTCTGGCCGATATCGCGCCGAATTGGCTGCGCAATCTGCTTCGTCCAGTTCTGGACCTGCTGGTCGGCATTCCGTCCGTCGTCTACGGATTTCTCGGACTTACGATTCTTATTCCCTTGCTTAGAGACGTAACCGGCACGAATATGGGAGACGGCATTCTGGCCGCTGCGATCGTGTTGACGATTATGGTGCTGCCGACGATTAGCCGGGTGAGCGACGATGCGATCAGCGCGGTACCGCGAAAATATAGAGACGCTTCCTATGCGCTCGGCGGTACGAGATTTCAGACGATCTTCAAGGTGACGATTCCGGCGGCACGCAGCGGCATCATGTACGGCGTCATTCTCGGGATGGCCCGCGCGATCGGCGAGACGATGGCCGTCGTCATGGTTATCGGCAATACGCCGCAACTGGCCGATGCGCTATTCAAGCCGACATCGGTACTGACGAGCAATATCGTTATGCAGATCGCCAACGTGCCGTTCGATTCGACCTGGAATAACGCGCTGTATATGATGGGATTCCTGCTGCTCGTGATCTCCTTGTTTATGATCGTTCTCGTTCGACTGCTGCAAGGGAAGGGGGCTGCCCGATGAAAAACGCAACCACGGCAGCAAGTGGCGCCTTCCGGACGAAGCGCAGCATTAATCTGATCAACAACCGGTTGTTTACCGCGTTCGTATGGGGCGTATCCGCCGTCATCGTCCTGTTTATTCTGGCGCTGCTTTATCTGATTTTGCAGAAGGGCTTGCCTTCGTTGACCTGGGATTTCATACTCGGTTTGCCGAGCGAGATCGAAGAGGGCGGAGGCATCGGTCCGGCGCTGTTCAACTCGTTCTACATGCTGGCGATTTCCCTGCTTATCGCGGTTCCGCTCGGTATGGCGGCCGGCATCTATTTGGCGGAATTCGCCCCCGACAACAAGCTCATCGGATTCATCCGAATTTGCGTGGAAGGGCTAGCTTCGGTGCCCTCGATTATTTTCGGCCTGTTCGGAATCGCGCTGTTCGTAGAGATGTTCCAGATCGGACTGACGATTGTCGGAGGAGCGATCAGCTTGGCGTTCTTGAACCTGCCGGTCATGACGCGGGTGACGGAGGAATCGATCCGCGCCGTTCCGCAGGAGCTAAAGCAGGCTTCGTTCGCGCTTGGCGCAACGCATCTGCAGACGATTCGCCGAGTGCTTATTCCGACCGCGATCAGCGGCCTGGTCACCGGTATCTGCTTGATTGCCGGACGGGCGTTCGGAGAGAGCGCGGTCATCATTCTGACCGCAGGGGTGACGACATCGGGCGAAATGTGGGACTTTAACCTGCTCTCGCCGGGAGAGACGCTGGCCGTTCACCTCTGGTACGTCCAATCGGAGGCGATCGTGCCCGACGCTGTGGCCATTTCCGATAAAGCCGCGGCCGTGCTTGTCTTCGTTATTTTGCTCTTCAACATTGTGTTCCGGATTCCGCTGTGGATCAAGGAGCGCAGAAGCAAGTAAGCGCTCATTCAAGAAGCTCGCAGTCAAAAATCGAGCAGCGCCTGAATGGCGCGCTCGGCAAGCTCCGCATTTCCTTCGCGGGCGTTCCGAACGGCGTATAGAGTCCAGTTCTCTGGACGGCCCGGCACATTCGCCGAGGCCGTCTTTCGCGTATCCTCAGAAAGCATGCATTCGGGCAAAATAGCGAGTCCGAGCCCTGCTTCGACGGCTTGGACGATCCATTGGGCGGAATCGAATGTGCCGGCGACCGGCGCGACGCCATGCCGGGCGAGCCAGGGCGCGACAAGCTCGGAAAGAGAACGTTCGGCGTGAACGACGAACGGATAGCGTTGAAGCCGCTCCGCAAGCGCGTGATCCGCCGCTCCGGTCAGCGGGTGATTTGCCGGAAGCAGGAGCATGAAGGGGGAGACAAGAAGCTCGATGCTTGGCAGACGCTCCGGGTCGGCGGATCGGCGTCCCCCGAGCACAAGATCCAGCTCGCCGAACTCCAGCCGCCGATACAACGTATCCTCGTCGGCCGTGACAACGGCGATACGGCTCCCGGGAAAGCTTCCGACGCGCGCAAGCCATCCCATACGGGCCATTGCCGCCTGCGCGCAATCGGTGCAGCCGATGCGCAGAAGGGCGCGTTCATTGTCCCGCAGCTCGCCGATCACCGTCTCGGCTTCCTCATACAGCGCCCCGATCCGCGTCGCATAAGGGAGCAAGCTTTTTCCGGCATCCGTCAGCACCATACGACCGGCTCTGGCCTCGAACAGCTTGATCCCCCATTCCGACTCCATGTTCTTCATATGAAAGCTAATTGTCGGCTGCTTCATGCGCAGCGCGTCGGCCACCGCGGTCACTTGTTTATAGCGATCGATCAGCTCGACAATTTTCAATTTTAGTAGACTCATAATCAATCCTCCGCTTGCGACACAGCGTCATTTAATAAATCTATAATACTATAAATTATATTGAATATTTATATTTACATTTTTCATTCCGTTAACAAAACGAAAACATTGCGCGAATGCGCGCCTTCTACAATATGAACTGTCAACAAAAACAAATGAGAGTTGGAAGGGGAACTATACGAAATGAAAAAGACTGCATTGCTTCTGATGGTAATGGTACTGACGGTGGTATTGGCCGCATGCGGACAAAACAACAACAATAGCGGAGGCGCAAGCTCGGAGGCGCCGGAAAGCTCGGCTCCTGCAAGCACGACGCCGGCAAGCGAAAGTTCTGCCGCCGAGTTGTCCGGATCGCTGCTCGCGACGGGATCGTCGGCACTGCTGCCGCTGGTCGAGCAAGCTTCGAAGAAGTTCATGGACGGCAACAAAGGCGTATCGATTCAAGTTCAAGCCGGCGGAAGCGGCACGGGCCTGACGCAAGTATCCGAAGGACAATCCGATATCGGCAACTCCGACGTGTTCGCGGAAGAGAAGCTGGATGCGGACAAAGCGGCCGAGCTCGTTGACCACCAAGTAGCGGTTGTCGGTATCGCAGCTGTCGTTCACCCGGAAGTGGGCGTGGACAACCTGACTAAGCAGCAGTTGGTTGATATTTTCACAGGCAAAGTGACGAACTGGAAAGATCTCGGAGGTAACGATCAGAAGATTCAAATCATCAACCGTCCTTCCAGCTCCGGTACTCGCGCAACGTTCGAGAAATACGCGCTTGGTCAGAAGTCCGAGGACCTGCAAGGCTCGATCCAAGAGGATTCCTCCGGTACGGTAAGAAAGCTGGTTGGCGGAACTCCGGGAGCAATTGGCTACTTGGCGCTGAGCTACCTCGACGAATCGATCAAAGTGCTGAAATATGAAGGCGTAGAAGCTACGGTAGACAATGTAGCGAACGGAACGTATCCGGTATGGGCATACGAGCACATGTACACGAAGGGTGAGCCAAGCGAGCTGGCCAAAGCTTTCCTGGACTTCATGCTGAGCGATGAAATCCAGAACGCCGACGTCGTCGAACTGGGCTACATCCCGGCAAGCCAAATGCAAGTGAAGCGCGACGTGAACGGTACGATCACGAAGTAACAAGCTCCATATCCTAAGCCCAATCAAGAGGCGTCAACGCTATGCCTCTTGATTGGCTGTGTAAAGGGAGAGGTACATGGCTCAGCCTTTAGAAAGACAGCAAGCAAAGCCGCATCTTGCGGAAGAATGGGTCGGCAGAATTTATACGCTGCTCTGCATCGCGTTTCTTATTCTCACCATTGTTTCGATTGTTTATTTCGTCGCTTCCAAAGGACTTAGCACTTTTTTCGTTAACCATGTGAACGTCATCGACTTGTTGACGGGCTTGAAGTGGGCTCCGGATGGAGATCCTGCGGTATTCGGCGCTTTACCGTTTATTTTCGGCTCTTTCAGCACCTCGCTGCTGGCTGCAGCGATCGCCGCGCCGCTTGGCTTCTGCGCATCGGTGTTCATGGTAGAAATCGCGCCCGGATTCGGGCGCAAGTACTTACAGCCGGTCATCGAGCTGCTGGCGGGCATTCCGTCCGTTGTCTACGGCTTCGTCGGTTTGAGCGTCGTCGTTCCGTTTTTTCGCGACGTGTTTCCCGGCCAAGGCGTCGGTATCGCAGCCGGAGCGGTCGTGCTTTCGATTATGATTTTGCCTACGATTACGACAATAGCGACCGACGCGCTGGCCGCGCTGCCGAAGGGATTAAAGGAAGGCTCCTTCGCGCTGGGGGCCACCCGTTGGCAAACGATATACCGCATTGTGCTGCCGACGACGCTTCCCGCGCTCATGACGGGCATCGTGCTCGGCATCGCCCGGGCCTTCGGAGAAGCGCTGGCCGTGCAGATGGTCATCGGCAACGCGCCGCACATTCCGCGCTCGCTGTTCGAATCCGCTTCGACCTTGACCAGCGCGATTACGCTGAGCATGGGCAACACGGCGATGGGCAGCGTCGCTAACAACGCCTTGTGGTCGCTTGCGCTCATTCTGATGATGATGACCTTCGTCTTCGTCTTCATCGTGCGTTGGCTGGAAAGGAGATCGAAGCTATGAGCCCCAAAACCGCAAATAAAATCGCGACTGGGGTTATCGTCTCGGTCGCCGGCCTGATCGTTCTTGCCCTTGCCGGCTTGCTCGGATTCATTCTCGTCCGCGGGCTAGGACATATCAGCTTCGATTTCCTGACCTCCGCTCCGGAAACGATCCGCAGAGGCGGCGGCATCGGTCCGCAGCTGTTCAACTCGGTGTTCTTGCTCGTTCTGACGATGATCATTACGATTCCGCTCGGCCTGGGGGCCGGCATCTATATGAGTGAATACGCGCCGGCCAATAAGGTTACGAACAGCATTCGCCTGGTCGTCGAAGTGCTTTCCTCCGTACCTTCCATCATCGTCGGTCTGTTCGGCTTGTTGGTGCTCGTTAACCTGTTCGGCTTCGGATTTTCGCTCTTTGCCGGAGCGCTCGCACTGACCGTGTTTAACTTGCCGCTGATGGTGCGGATTACCGAGCAGGGGCTGCGCGGCGTACCGAGAGAGCAGAAGGAAGCAAGTCTTGCGCTTGGCTTGTCCAAGTGGAAAACAATTACTTCGGTCATGCTGCCGATCGCAATGCCGGTCATTCTGACAGGCACGATTCTTGCCGCTGGACGCGTGTTCGGCGAAGCCGCCGCGCTGCTGTTTACCGCGGGCATGAGCTCGCCGAGACTTGACTTCACCGACTGGAATCCGTTCAGCCCGTTCTCGCCGCTGAATCCGTTCCGTCCGGCCGAAACGCTGGCGGTACACATCTGGAAAATCAATTCCGAGGGCCTGGCGCCCGATGCGAAGGAAATTGCGGCCGGAGCTTCCGCCGTGCTCGTCATCGCCGTGCTGCTGTTCAACTTCGGCGCAAGATGGATGGGACGTTATTTGCACCGCAAGTTTACGGCTATTAAATAGAAGGGGGATGGAGCCGGATGGAAGCCATCGGGATGTCCACCAATGATTTGAGCGTTTATTATGCCGAGAAGCAAGCCGTTAAAAGCGTATCGCTGGATTTTCGGGCGAAGCAGGTGACGGCGCTTATCGGCCCTTCCGGCTGCGGAAAATCGACGTTCCTGAGAAGTTTGAACCGGATGAACGATCTGATTCCCGATTGCCGTATTACGGGAGAAATCTGGATTCGGGATCGCAATATCAACGATAAGACGACCGACGTCGTCTCTTTGCGCCAACGCATCGGCATGGTGTGGCAGCGGCCGAATCCGTTCCATAAATCGATCTACGAGAACATTGCGTTCGGTCCTCGCTATCACGGGACGAAGAACAAGCGGCGGTTGGACGAAATCGTCGAGCAGTCCCTGCGCAAAGCCGCGCTCTGGGAGGAGACGAAGGATCGTCTGCACAATTCCGCGCTTGCACTTTCAGGCGGTCAGCAGCAGCGGCTTTGTATCGCGAGATCGATCGCGGTTAAGCCGGACATTATCCTGATGGATGAACCGGCCTCGGCGCTGGATCCGGTGTCGACCTCGAAGATCGAGGAGCTGATCGCCGAGCTGAAGCAGGAATTCTGCATCGTCATCGTTACCCACAACATGCACCAGGCGGCAAGGGTGTCGGATAAGACGGCATTTTTCCTGAACGGCGAAGTCGTGGAGCACGACATCACGACGAACATTTTTACGAATCCGCAGAAGCAGGAGACAAGCGACTACATCAGCGGGCGGTTCGGATAAAAGCGCCGTCGGCGCAGTACATCAGACAAGAGGAGAATGGCCATGAACTCCATTATCGAGATCGACAGCCTGAACTTGTATTACGGAGACTTTCATGCTTTGAAAAGCGTCAACATGGAAATTCCGGAGAAGGCCATTACCGCATTCATCGGCCCCTCGGGCTGCGGAAAATCGACGCTGCTGCGCACGTTCAACCGAATGAACGACATGATCGCCGGCACGCGTATCGAAGGCAAGGTTGAAATTGCCGGCACCGATATCTACTCGGGAGACGTTGACGTCGAGACGCTGCGCAAGCGGGTCGGAATGGTGTTCCAGCAGCCGAATCCGTTCCCGAAATCGATCTACGACAACGTCGCCTACGGCCCTCGTCTGCATGGCATTACCGAACGCAAGAAGCTGGACGAGATTGTGGAGACGAGTCTGCGCTCTGCAGCGCTGTGGAACGAAGTGAAGGATCATCTGAAGCGTTCCGCGAACAGCATCTCCGGCGGGCAGCAGCAGCGGCTGTGCATCGCGCGGGCGTTGGCCGTCGAGCCGGACATTCTGCTGATGGACGAAGCGACGTCGGCGCTGGACCCGATCTCCACGCTGAAGATCGAAGAGCTGGCCCAAGAGCTGAAGGATCGCTATACGATTGTCATGGTCACCCATAACATGCACCAGGCAGCGAGGGTGTCGCAGCAGACAGTGTTCTTCCTGAACGGGGAAGTCGTCGAGTATTCGGAGACGGAGCGGTTGTTCTCCAATCCGACGGATCAGCGCACGGAAGATTATATTAGCGGACGGTTCGGCTGAAGCCGGGAGAGGATGGAGAAGAATGATGGTCAAAAGACAGGAATTCGATCATGGGCTGGAAGAAATTACGCAATTGCTGGTTGAGATGGGCGGCCGTACGGAGAAGGCGCTCATTGAATCGATGGAAGCGCTGAAGAACACCGATGTGGAGACGGCGAAACGAATCGTTCAATCCGATTCCGAGCTTAATCAGCTGGAAGAAAAAATCAGTGAGATCGGCGCGAAGCTGATCGCGACGCAGCAGCCGGTGGCCAAAGATTTGCGGCGCATTCTGATTGCGTTCAAAATTTCCAGCGATCTCGAGCGGATGGGGGATTTAGCGGTCGACATCGCCAAAGTCGTCATCCGTCTCGACGGACAGCCGCTGATCAAGCCGTTGCTCGACTTGCCGAGAATGGCCGACATCGTAGCGGTCATGATCCGGGAGTCGCTGCATTCGTACGTCACGGAGAATGTCGACCTGGCTTACAAGAGCGCGAAGGACGACGATCAGGTCGACGCTTTGTACTCGCAAATTATTCGCGAGCTGTTCTCGCTGATGGTCGAAAATCCGAAGACGGTCGGCCAGGCGATGCTGCTCAGCTTTGTCGGCCGGTACATCGAACGCATTGCCGATCACGCGACGAACATTGCGGAGAGCGTCGTCTACCTGATGACGGGCAAACGTCCGGATTTGAATCAGTAGGCTCAGCTCAGCATGCGAGCTTCGGATTGGCTGCAGATGCAAGCTTGTTGAGCCGTCTAACGGTCTGGCAGACCGTAAGGAGTGCAGGTGCGAGCTTGTTGGGCCGTCTAACGGTCCGGCAGACCGTAAGGAGTGCAGGTGCGAGCTTGTTGGGGCGTTTAACGGTCTGGCAGACCGTAAGGAGTGCAGATGCAAGCTTGTTGAGCCGTCTAACGGTCTGGCAGACCGTAAGGAGCGAAGGTGAGAGCTTGTTGGGCCGTCTTACGGTCTGGCAGACCGTAAGGAGTACAGGTGAGAGCTTGTTGGGCCGTCTAACGGTCCGGCAGACCGTAAGGAGTGCAGGTGCGAGCTTGTTGGGGCGTTTAACGGTCTGGCAGACCGTAAGGAGCGAAGGAGCGAGCTTGTTGGGCCGTCTAACGGTCTAGCTTCTATATCTTCAAGAGCGGTTGATCAGAAAACTCGTAAGCGATTGCCAGGTATCCGACAAAACGCAGTTGACATCATGCTCTAAACTGTGCTATATAGGTTGAACCAACGGGAAACCGCCCTTTTGGGCGGTTTTTCTTTTTGCATCGCTGTTAGCGGAGCACGAATGGAGGATTTATATGGACGACGTGTACGATTCGAACAAGGAGCAAAGCCGGGATCAGAATCAGGGCATCTCGATCGGAGTTATCGGCCCGGACGCATTGGTAAAGCAGATATTGCAAGTTCTGAAAGCGTTCCCATCCTTTAGGCCGGTGGCGCGGACCTATGAGGAGGACGATTCGGCGCCGCGTCTGGCCGAAGAGATCGCGGACGAAGTGGAGGCCATTCTCGTATCGGGTCCGCTGCCATACCGTCGAATCCGGGAGGAGGCCAACGTGAAGACGGCTCTGCATTTTGTGCCCCTGACCGATACCGGCTTTTACCGGGCGCTGGCTCGGCTGAAAAATACTCTAGGTCCCGACAGAAGCCTGCGCTTGTCCATTGATACGTTAGGCGAGCAGATGGTGGACAAATTTCTGAAGGAGATCGGGGAATCCCGCGTTCAAGCGAATCATTACGACGGATCGGCCTATCCAACGCGCGAAGAGCTGATTGCGTTTCATCGCGAACGGTTCGAGGCGGGGATAAGCGACGGGGCGTTGACCGCCGAAGGGGCGGTGGCGCTGGCGCTGACGAAGCTTGGCATCCCGAACGAATGGGTGATCCCGACCGATCAGAACATTACGGTCGCGCTGGAGCGCGCGCTGCTGTCGACGGAAACCCGCCGGAGCAAAGAAGCGCAGATTGTCGTTGGGCTGCTGAACGCGGATCATTTCGAGAAAAGGATTCACGGCCATACGACTGAGCACGACGTACAGAGATTTAAGTTGGATATCCACCGTATGCTGCTTGATTACGTAGAGTCGCTGGACGGCTATTTGACCCCTCTCGGAGGGGACGAGTATTTATTTTTTACGACGCGGGGCATCTTCGAGCGGGAGACCGGCGGCTACAAAACGATCCCGTTGGGCAGGCAAGCCTTTCGGAAATTCGGCCTATCGCTTAGCATCGGCATCGGCTTCGGGCGCTCTGCCAACGAAGCGGGCACGCACGCGAGAGCCGCGCTGCGCAAGGCGAAGGAGGCCGGAGGGGATACGTGCTTTATCGTGCGCGAGGACAAGACGCTGATCGGACCGCTGGCGATGGCGGATTCGCTTGAACAGGATTTGTCGATTACGGATGCAGAGCTGCTTCGGCGAACGGAGAGCGCGGGCATGACGTCCGCTTATTTGAGCAAGCTGCTCGCCCAAACGGCTCGCACCGGCAGGACGGATTATATGGCGCACGAGCTGGCCGTACTGCTTAACGTGACCGTCCGAACGGCGCACAGGCTTATTTTACAATGGATGGATCATAACCTGGTTCGAATCGTTGGCGTGGAGAAGGTTCCGAAGGGGCGGCCGCGGCAAATTTTCCGGTTCGTCTTTCTGGCGGACGAAAGCTGGAAGTAAGCGAGGGCATGGAAAGCCCGGCCTTCCGACGGTTTACAGACGACTTAAAGATTTGTCTTTTAATAAGAGGGGGGATTATGATGAACTTATTCTCGACAACGGAGGGAGAAAGATCGGATGAAATCGATTGAAGAGTTGGAGGCCAAGCTGGCCGAGCCTTCGGAGGCGCTGATTCGCGATATTGCCGCCATCGAGGGAGACATTCTGCTGCTGGGCGTTGGGGGCAAGATGGGACCGAGCCTGGCCAAGCTGCTGATGAATGCAATTAAGCAAGCCGGAGCGAGCAATCGGGTGATCGGGGCGTCGCGTTTTTCAGAGAAGGGGCTGCGGGAGCAACTGGAGGCCGAGGGCATCGAAACGATCACGTGCGACCTGCTTAACGAGGAGCAATTGCAAAGCTTGCCGGACGCTCCGAATGTCATCTACATGGCCGGCAACAAGTTCGGCACGACGGGCAACGAATCGTTCACTTGGGCGATGAATGCTTATCTGCCAGGCAGAGTCGCGGAGAAGTATCGCAACTCGCGGATCGTCGTCTTTTCCTCGGGCAACGTGTATCCGTTTACGCCTGTCGGGAGCGGGGGAGCGGACGAAACGACGCCGCCTTCGCCGGTGGGGGAATACGGTCAATCCTGTCTGGGACGGGAGCGCGTATTCGAGCACTTCTCCAAAGTCAATTCAACGAAAATGCTTATCTATCGTCTCAACTACGCCATCGACTTGCGCTACGGCGTACTGCTGGAAATCGCCAAGTCGGTGCAAGGCGGAAAACCGATCGACCTGACGATGGGGCATGCGAACATCATCTGGCAGGGAGACGCTAATGAGATTGCCATTCGCTCCCTGCTCGTCTGCGAAGCGCCCGCCCGCTTTCTGAACGTGACAGGTCCCGAGACGATGTCCATCCGCTGGGCGGCGGAGAAGTTCGGCGAGCGATTGGGAATCGAGCCGGTATTCACGGGAGCCGAGTCCGACAATGCGCTGCTGAACAATTCAACGAAGTGCCATCAACTGTTCGGCTATCCTCGCGTCTCGCTGCTCCAAATGATCGATTGGGTCGCGGAATGGGTGGAGGCCGGCGGAGCGACCTTGAACAAGCCGACTCATTTCCAGGAACGAAAGGGGAAGTTTTGAGCGATGAGCGGGAGAAGAGAGCTTACGCCCGAGCTGAAGCGGGCGCTGCATGAGGGGCTGGTCATTCCGGCGCATCCGTTGGCGCTGAACGAGAACCGCCAATTGGACGAACGGCGTCAGAGAGCGCTTAGCCGTTACTATATCGCGTCGGGAGCGGGCGGCATCGCCGTTGGCGTTCATTCCACGCAATTCGAGATTCGCGAGCCGCAGCATCATTTGTTTGAGAAAGTGCTGCGCCTGGCCTCCGAGGAGGTAGAGCGAGCGAGGCTGGAGCGTCCGTTTATACGCGTTGCGGGAATATGCGGGCCAACGGAGCAGGCGGTCGCGGAGGCTGAAACGTCCGCCTCACTCGGGTTCGATGCCGGATTGCTCAGTATGGGAGGGCTGCAAGGCTGGACTGAGGCGGACATTCTGAAACGGACGGAAAAGGTGGCGGAAGTGATGCCGATCATCGGTTTCTACTTGCAGCCATCGGTGGGCGGCCGAACGTTCAGCTTTGACTTCTGGCGGGCGTTTGCGGATATTCCCGGTATCGTCGCGATCAAAATGGCGCCGTTTAATCGCTACCAGACGATTGACGTCGTGCGGGCGGTAATCAGCTCCGAGCGGCGGGACGAGATCGCGCTGTACACAGGCAACGACGATAACATCGTCAACGATCTGCTTACCGTCTACAGGTTTCAGGCGGATGACCGTATTGTGGAGAAAAGAATCGTCGGAGGGCTGCTCGGCCATTGGGCCGTATGGACGCACAAGGCGGTGGAACTGCTGGAGGAAATCAAACGCGTGCGGGAGCAAGGGAGCATTCCAGCGGAATGGCTGACCCGCAATGTTGAAGTTACCGACTCTAATGCAGCCTTTTTCGATCCTGCTCATGGGTTTGCAGGATGCATTCCGGGCATTCATGAGGTGCTGCGCAGACAGGGACTGCTGGAGGGAACATGGTGTCTCAATCCTCACGAACAGCTGACGGAGGGGCAGAAGGAAGAGATCGACCGTGTGTATCGGGAATATCCGCATCTGAACGACGACGATTTTGTGCGTCGAAATCTGGCCGAATGGCTGGTCTGAAGGTTGTGAGCGGAAAATGCGATTCAAAGACGTATTTTCGATTATCGGGCCGAGCATGATCGGCCCGTCCAGCTCGCATACGGCAGGCGCCGTCCGGCTCGGCCGAGTCGCCCGGGAGCTGCTTGGCGTTAGGCCGAAGGAGGCTGACATTGTGTTCTACGGCTCCTTCGCGGCGACTTATGCCGGACATGGAACGGACGTGGCCGTTGTCGCGGGACTGCTGAGGTTCGGCACAGACGATGCGCGAATTCCCGATTCGCTGCGGTTGGCGGCCGAGGCAGGGATGAAGGTGACGTTCCGGGCGGGCGCGGGAGCGGCCGTTCATCCGAATACGCTGTCCGTGGAGCTGCGCTCGGACGATCGCTTCTGCAGGATGACCGGCTGCTCGATTGGCGGCGGCAATATCGAGGTGGTTGAGGCTAGCGGCTTTGACCTGCGTTTTACGGCCGATTATCCGACGACGATTGTGTTTCATGGCGACCGTACCGGAGTGCTTGCGGATATTACGCGGCTGCTAAGCGGGGCGAATGTCAACATCGGCTATATGGACGTCGACCGCAAGGGCAGGCTTGGAGAGGCGGCAACGGCCGTTGAGACGGACGGGGGGCTATCCGACGATCTGCTGGAGGAAATTCGGAGGCTGCCTGGCGTGACCGGCATAAGCTATATCGATCTGAATGGCGGTGCAGAGGCATGAGATTCCGTACTTTGAACGAGCTGGCGAAGCTCAGCGTGCGGGAAGAAAAACCGATCTACCGGGTGATGCTGGAGGATCAGGCAATGGAGTCGGGACGAACGGCCGAGCGGGAATGGGACAAAATGAAGCAGTATTACGGCATCATGAAGGAAGCCGTAAGGAAAGGGGCTGCTGCGGAAGGAGGCTCGAGAAGCGGGCTGACCGGAGGAGACGCGAAGCGGACGCTGGATTACGCTCGTCGGCCGGATTCGTCGCTCGTTCTCGATGCGGGCAAGGCGATGGCTTACGCGCTGGCGGTGTCCGAGGTGAACGCCTCGATGGGGCGCATCGTCGCCACGCCGACCGCCGGCTCCTGCGGCGTCATTCCCGGCGTATTCGTCAGCAGTCAGGAACGGTTTGGCTGGAGCGACGACGATATGGTCGGCGGGTTGTTCTGCGCGGGAGCGATCGGTTATGTGATCGCCAACAATTCTTTTATTTCCGGAGCTGAAGGCGGCTGTCAGGCGGAGATCGGTTCTGCGATCGGCATGGCCGCGGGAGCGTTGACGGAGCTGAAGGGCGGCAGTCCGGCGCAAGTGGTGCACGCGGTCGGGCTCGCTTTGAAAAACACGCTGGGACTCATCTGCGATCCGGTAGCGGGTTTGGTGGAAATTCCGTGTATCGTGCGCAACGGCTTCGGCGCGGTTAACGCCCTGGCTGCCGCAGATATGGCATTGGCAGGCGTGCGAAGCGTCATTCCGTCGGACGAGGTCATTCAAGTGATGCTGGAAGTCGGCGGCGCCATGCCGGATATTCACCGCGAGACGGCGCAGGGCGGCTTGGCGCAGACGCCGACAGGCAGAAGACTTGCCGAGCAGCTTGCCGCGAGGACGAGGACGTCAGGCGACAGGAAGGATGGGGAGAACGATGGGGAATGAGGAAATCTATAGAAGCTTACGAGCTTCCGCCGGCGCGATCGAGAGTGAGCTGATCGCGCTGCGCAGGAAGCTTCATTCGTATCCCGAGCTTAGCTTCGAGGAGGAGCGCACGTCGGATGCCGTCGCCGAGTGGCTGAGCGGACTGGGACTGGACGCTGTCCGGCGCGGAGTTGGCGGTCACGGCATCGTGGCCGAACTGGCCGGCAGCAGGCCGGGGCCGCGAATCGCCCTGCGAGCGGATATGGACGCGCTGCCGATCCAGGAGGAGAGCGGTTTGCCGTATGCGTCGCAAGTGCCGGGAGTTATGCACGCCTGCGGCCATGACGCGCATACGGCGATGCTGTGCGGCGCGGCGAGATTGCTGGCTGAGCGCCGGGATCGTCTGTCCGGCAGCATCCGGCTGCTGTTTCAGTCGGCGGAGGAGATCAACGCCGGGGCGAAAGCGATGCTCGAGCAGGGGGCGCTGGAAGGCGTGGACGAAATCTACGGTTTGCACAACTTGCCCACGCTGCCTGCCGGTCAAGCGGGAACGCGTTTCGGGGCGTTGATGGGATCCGTCGATCAGTTCGAGGTGACCGTGACGGGCCGGGGAGGGCATGGCGCCCTGCCGGAGCAGTGCGTTGATCCGGTCGTGGCGGCGTCGGCGATCGTGATGGCGCTGCAGACGGCGGTCAGCCGCGAGCTATCCCCGTTCAGTCCGGCGGTCGTGACCGTCGGCAGCGTGCACGGCGGCGCTGCTTATAACGTGATCCCGGAGCGAGTGGAGCTTGCCGGGACAGTGCGAACTTTCTCTCCGGACGTTCAAGAGAAGATGCCGGATCGGCTGCTAAGATTAATCAACCGAACCGCGGAAGCTTATCGGTGCGAGGGGGAACTGCGCTATATCCGGCATGTGCCGGTGCTTGTCAACCACGACGATTGCGTCCGCCATGCGGAGGCGGCGATCGATGCGGTTCTTGGCCGGGAAAACCGAATCGAGGCGCCTCCCGTGCTGGCGGGGGAGGATTTCTCCGTCTATCTTCAGCGCGTGCCGGGCTGCTTCATCTGGCTCGGCTCGGGACCGGAGAACGGAGCCGAGCAAGCATACGGTCTTCATCATCCCCGCTACTTGCTGAATGAAGACTGCCTAGCGGACGGCGCGGCGCTATTGGCCGCGATTGCGATGAGCAGATTGGATGCCGGATTGTCGGAGAAAGGTTTCGAATAGCTCTCAGAGCAACTGAATCGCTTATAGGACATCCGCCTCCTCCTTAATTTACCTTCCGTTAACAAAGTACGGGACTACAAATAATGAGACCGTGTTAAGGTGAAGAAAAACAAACGGATCTCGTTAGCAGGGAAACGTCGTGCGGAGGTAGGACGTCATGATGAAGGAGATCGAAGGCTGGTTGGATCGCGAGATTGTCAAATACGGGCTGAGCGCTGACGGACAACCGCAGCGCTGCGGCTTGTTTGTCGTGCGGTGGGAGAGCGGAAGCGGGCATAACGGCGACTCGCCGGCTCGCGTTGCGCGGTTGCTGCGTTTAATCGCGCTGCGGCTGTCGAAGCTGTCGAGCTCGGTGAAGGGATGGGCGCCATCCGGCCAAGGTTTGGTTCTGATCGTCGTATTCTCGCCGGAGGAGAACGACGATTGGGCGTCGGCAGATCTCTCGCCGGGCAGAATGGCGTTTCTTATCCGAGATACGGCGCAGCGAGCGCTGCTGGAGTTCGGATGCTCCGAAATGACGACATCGGGCGGCGGTATCCGCAGCGGATTCGGTTGGGCTGTCGGCAAGGACGGTCGGACGCTTCCGAGTACCGCCGGTCCCCGAGAATGGGAAGCCGCGCTGCTCAACGCTTATGAGACGGCCTGGAAGCATATGTTTTTCTCCTCTGCGCCGCTCATCCGGTTTCCGCTGGAGGAATTGCGAGAATCCGCGGTCGATTTCTCGGTTCGCTACTTGCCGATCGTGTCGCTGCTCGACGGTTCGTTGTACGGCTACGAAGCCGTTCCGATCGGAGGGCGCAAGGGAGATCGGATCGACCTGCGCTCCTTCTACGCCCAAGCCGACCAATCCGGCAAGCTGTTCGAGTGGGATCGCCGTTTTCGGGAGGCGGCGATTCGGGGGCTGCCGTCCCGCAACGGGGACGTGAAGCTGTTTCTCCCCGTCCCCGCCAAAATTATTTTCGACCCGAGGCTTTACCCCGGAAGCACGCTGCGGAGAATCGAAGCGGCGAACCTGCGACCGGAGCATGTCGTGCTCGTTCTGATCGACGGGGACAACGAATCGGCAGCGATGACCGGATCGGCTTTGAAGCATTATCGCAATCAAGGCTTTCGGATTTCGATATCTGGAATCCGGCCGGAGCTGGATTCGCTGCGCAAAATGATAGATCTGCATCCCGACTACGCGCGTCTGGACGTCGACTGGATTCGCGGCGAGACGCCCGACTCGGTGGAGGGGAGCTTGCTGCAAGCGTTGATCGCTCTGTCGCGCAAGGAGCAGATTGTCTTTATCGCCGGGGGACTCGATCGGGAGGCTCTGTTGCCGGGCCTTGTCGCCAGCGGAATGCACTACGCCCAAGCGGAGCAGTCTGCTGAATCGGGAACGGAGAGCGTGCAGGCCCAGAAGGAGCGGATTGCCAAGCTGCAAGTCCTCATTCGGGCGGAGGTCGGCAAGAGGTTTACGGGAGCGGCCGGTACGATGGCCGCCTTGATTAATCCGGTAAAGCAGTTTAGCCGGGATACGCCGGTATCCGAGGTGTCCCGCCATTTCGAGCAGCACCGCGAAGCCCAAGGCGTCGTGATCTCGGAGGCGGGCAGGCCGATCGGTTTATTAATGAAGGAAAAGCTGCTGCAGCTGCTGTCGGGCCAATTCGGACTTCCTCTTTACTGGAATAGGCCCGTCGGCAAAATTATGGACACTCATCCGGCCATCGTCGAAGAGTCCGTTACGGTTGATCAAGCGTCGCAGATGGCGATGGCGCGCGAGCCGGACAAGCTGTACGACGAGGTCATTATAACCAGAGACGGCCAGGTGGCGGGAATCGCTTCGATCCGTTCCATGCTGGAATGGGTATCGCAGGCCCGCATGAAGGCCGCGCAATGGGCGAATCCGCTGTCCGGGCTTCCCGGCAACGAGCCGATCCGCAGAGAAGTGGATCGCAGGCTCGCCGAGGGTCGGCCGTTCGCAGTGCTGTATGCGGATTTGGATCATTTCAAATGGTATAACGACCAGTTCGGATTTCAGCGGGGAGACGACGTTATCCGCTATACAGCGGAGACGCTTGTTCAGGTGTCCAGGGAGCGACCGAACGGAGACTGCTTCGTCGGTCACATCGGCGGAGACGACTTTATCGTGCTTTCTTCCGAAATCGATGCGCTTGAATCGGCGCAAGAGACGATCGCCAAGTTCGAGCAAGGAATCGGCGTCTACGCTCCGACTCACTCGGAGCCGGCGTTCGACCGCTCGGGACAGCTGCTGGAGGAGCCGGCGTTGTCCTTGTCGCTGTCGCTGCTCCTATTCCGGTCGACGGCAGGATGGACGGCGGAGGCGCTCTCGAAGAGGGCGGCGCTGCTGAAGAAACAGGCCAAGCGCCAGCGCGGCAATTCTATCGCATGGGAGGAACTTGCGGATCGCGAGTCGACAGATAGGCGAGCGGAGATGGAATTAACGGGACGTTAACATAAACTCCGAATTTCGTTAACAAAAGCTTGCTACATTTATATTCGCGAATATTTTTACGGGGAAGCTGGTGTTCAATCGAATGGCAACGTCCTGGTTCGGCATAGAGCAACTCATCGATCGAATCGAACATCATCCTTCTATCGGCCTTATCGGCATCGATCTGACTGAATGGAGCGGCGGCCTGGCGACCAAGTTCAGGGATGAGGGCTTCGAATGGGAAAAGTGGCTCTCCAGATCGATGAACCGGAACGATTTGTGGTTTGGCGACGAAGTGTCGGGACATCTGTGGCTGTACGCAGGTTTGCCTAATTCGTTGCAGGCGGACGAGGGAGACCGATATTTGCGGGCGATGGCCAAGCGGGTCAAGGAAGCGATCGCCGTGGAATCGGTAGGCAAGGTTCGGCATACGCGGCGGACCTCGGGCCAGAAGGAGCGGGGAATCGGCTACGCCAGCTTGCAGGGACTTGAGAGGGCTAGCGTCAAGGACATCGTCTACGACGGCGTCGTAAAGGCGACGGAACGAATCCGGGAATCGCTAAGCGGGCATCGCGATTGGGAGCTTCGCTGCGAGCTGGAACGCCTGCTGGCGGAAAGCAGCATCAAAAGCGTCTACCAGCCGATCGTAAGGCTCGGCGACGGAAAAATTTTCGGCTACGAGGCGCTGACGAGATGTCCGGAGGGGAGCATGTTCGACGGTCCGCTCACTCTCTTCAGATTCGCCGAAAAAAACCAGATGGCCCTCGCCCTTGATCGTCTGGCCAGGGAAAAGGCAATTCGACATTCTCCGGCACTCGGAGTTATGCAGAAAATTTTTATCAACGTCACGATGAGCATTATTAACGATCCGCATTTTGTATCCGGCCAGACGGTGCGTTGGCTGAACGAGAAAGGGATACAACCGGGACAGGTCGTGTTCGAACTGACGGAGAGAAGCTCGGTCGACGATTTCGAGGCGGCGGAAAAAATATTGGCGCATTACCGCACGCAAGGCTACGAAATTGCCATCGACGACGCGGGAGCCGGGTATTCTTCCTTGCAATCGATCGTCGAGCTGCGTCCCGACTACATTAAAGTAGATCGTTCGCTCGTCCGTCAGGCCGACAATGACGAGATGAAAAAGCACATGCTGCGCACGTTCGTCCGTTTCGCGAAGAAGATGAATATCCGCACGGTCGCGGAAGGCATCGAACGTCCGGAAGAGCTGAGGCTGCTTCGTGCGATGGGATTCGATTACGCGCAAGGATATTTGCTCGGCAGGCCGAGCGAGCAGCCCGCAGCTGCGAATCCGGGAGCCTTCCCCAAAGTCTGAGGACTGGGGATAGGCTCCCTTTTGCGTCGCAGGTCCGGGGTGCGGCCCGTTCCGCACTTATGGTATGATTAATCTGTATAGGTCCGATTTTTTTGAACTAGCAATTAACCCAATGTCGGCGAGGTGGACGAACGGCCATGGCTAATGTAAAGGACAAGCTGGTTCTGATCGACGGAAACAGCATTATCAATCGAGCTTTTTATGCGCTGCCTCCGCTTACGAGCAGCAACGGGCTGCATACGAACGCCGTGCTCGGTTTTACGACGATGCTTCTGAAGGTGCTGGAGGAGGAGAAGCCGAGCCATGTACTCGTTGCCTTCGATGCCGGAAAAGTGACTTTCCGTCACGAAGGTTATTCGGAATATAAAGGCGGCAGACAGAAGACGCCTCCGGAGCTGTCGGAGCAATTTCCGCTGCTGAAGGACCTGCTGCAAGCGTTCTCCATTTCTCAGTACGAGCTGGGCGGGTATGAGGCGGACGATATTATCGGGACGATGGCGAAGCAGGCGGAGGAGCAGGGCAAATCCGCGATCATCGTATCCGGAGATAAGGACATGCTGCAGCTTACCACTGAACAGGTCAGCGTCTGGATTACGCGCAAGGGCGTCAGCGAGGTTGAAAGGTTTACGCCGGAAGGGATCCGGGAGAAGTACGGGCTGACGCCCGATCAGATCATCGACCTGAAAGGGTTGATGGGCGACGCCAGCGACAACATTCCGGGTGTTCCCGGAGTCGGCGAGAAGACGGCGCTGAAGCTGCTGCATGAATTCGGCACGGTCGAGGGCGTGTTGGAGCACGTTGAGGAAATCAAAGGCAAACTCCGCGAAAATATCGAAGCCAATAAGGACAGCGCCAAAATGAGCAAAGAGCTGGCGACGATCTATCGCGAGGTTCCGCTTGACTATACGGTCGAGGACGTTTCGTGGAAGGGCTACGATCCGGCGGTTTTGGCGGGGGCGTTCCGCAAGCTGGAATTTAAGGCGCTAAGCGAACGACTGAATCTGGGAACGGCGGACGAGGCGCTGGAGCAGCAGACGGCGGAGACGGCATCTCGCTACGAAGTCGTCCAGGTCGACAAGGAAGGCTGGGACGGGCTTTACGGCGCTTTGAACGACGCGGAAGCCTTGCTGGTGGACGCGGCGGGAGACAATCCGCATCAGAGCGAAGGCTTCGGAGTGGCTATTGCGGCCGGATCGACTTGTTATGTCGTTTCGTATGCTTCGTTGCTCGGCCCAGAGGCGACCCAGCTAAGAGAATGGATGGAGAGCGGCGATGCTCCGAAGATCAGCTACGATCTGCATCGCGTCGATCTCGTGCTGGCTCGCTCCGGCATCCAGCTGCGGGGGCATTCTTTCGACGTGCAGTTGGCCGGATATTTACTCGATCCGACGGAACCCGATCCGTCGCTGCACGGTCTGCTGCAGCGGTATAAGCTGGATCCGATTCCATCCGACGAAGCGGCGTACGGCAAAGGTGCCAAGTTCCGCGTTCCGGCGGCGGACGAGTTGGCCAAGCATTTGGCGGCTAAAGCCGACGCGGTGCGCCGTCTGCGCGAGCCGCTTGCGGAGCAGCTTGAGAAGCTCGGCATGAACAAGCTTTATTACGAGCTGGAGCAGCCTTTGTCCGTCGTGCTGGCAGGCATGGAAAAGCAGGGCATTGAAGTGCGGCCGGAGACGCTGCAGGACCTGGGCGCGGAGTTTCAGCGCCGGCTCGAGGAGACGACCGATGCGATCTATGCGCTGGCGGGCTTCGAGTTCAATATCGGTTCGACCCGTCAGCTTGGCGAGGTGTTGTTCGAGCGGCTTCGCTTGCCGGTCGTAAAGAAGACGAAGACGGGTTATTCGACCGATGCAGAAGTGTTGGAGAAGCTGGAATCCCATCACGATATCGTTAAGCTGATTCTCCATTATCGTCAGCTGTCCAAGCTCCAATCGACCTATATCGAAGGTTTGCTGAAGGAAATACGGCCGGAGACGGGCAAAATCCATACGTTCTATCGGCAAACGATCGCAGCGACCGGAAGGCTGTCGAGCCAATACCCGAACCTGCAAAATATTCCGATTCGTCTGGAGGAAGGCCGGCAAATCCGCAAAGCGTTCGTGCCGTCCGAGCCGGGATGGACGATTGTCGCTGCCGACTACTCGCAGATCGAACTGCGGGTGCTGGCGCATATTTCCGGGGACGACGGATTAAAAGAAGCGTTTCTGAAGGAAATGGACATCCACACGAAGACCGCGATGGACGTGTTCGGAGTTTCCGCGAATCGGGTGGACGCCAATATGAGGCGCCAGGCTAAGGCTGTCAATTTCGGCATCGTATACGGCATCAGCGATTGGGGTCTGTCGCAAAACTTGAATATCACGCGGGGCGAGGCGGCGGATTTCATTGAGCAGTATTTCGTGGCGTTCCCCGGAGTGCGCCGTTATATGACCGACATTGTAGAACAGGCAAGGAAGGACGGCTATGTTACGACGCTGCTTGAGCGCCGCCGCTACTTGCCGGAGATTCGCCATTCGAATTTCAACCTGCGTTCGTTCGCGGAGCGCACGGCGATGAACACGCCAATCCAAGGAACCGCAGCGGACATCATCAAGCTGGCGATGATGAGGATGAGCGAAGAGCTGTCCTCTCGCGGCATGCGCAGCCGGATGCTGCTGCAGGTTCATGACGAATTGGTGTTCGAGGTTCCGGAGGACGAATTGGAGACGATGAAAGCCCTTGTGCCGGAGACGATGAAAAACGCGCTGAAGCTCGACGTGCCGCTGCTGGCGGAAGTCAGCGTTGGCTCGAACTGGTACGAAGCGAAGTAAAAGGAAGTGAAGAGAATGCCCGAATTGCCAGAAGTAGAAACGGTGCGTCGCACCTTGAATCAATTAATAGCCGGCAAGACGATCGAATGCGTGACGGTGACCCTGCCGCGCATTCTTCAGAAGCCGGACGATCCGCAGGCGTTCGCCGCCATGCTGGAGGGAAGGACGTTCCAATCGGTGGAACGCCGGGGGAAATTTCTCCGGCTTGTTCTGGACGGAGTGGTGCTGATTTCCCATCTAAGGATGGAAGGCCGCTACGGCTTGTACGGCAAAGACGAACCCGTCGAGCTCCATACTCACGTTAGATTTTCTTTTACGGATGGTACGGAGCTGCGTTATAAGGACGTACGCCAATTCGGCACGATGCATCTGTTCGCCCCGGGAGACGAATGGATTGCCGCTCCACTGAATAAACTGGGATTGGAGCCGCTTGACGAGAGCTTCACGTTGGACGAATTCACGCGCGTGCTGGCTAGAAGGACGACGAAGATCAAGCCGCTGCTGCTCAACCAGGAGGTTGTCGTCGGTCTAGGCAACATCTATGTGGATGAAGCGCTGCATGCGGCAGGCATCCATCCCGAGACGCCCGCAAGCGAGCTGAAGCGGAAAGAGCACCAGAAGCTTCATGACGCGATTGTCGCTACGTTGGCGGCCGCGGTGGAAGCGGGAGGCTCTTCGATTAAGTCGTATGTGAACGGCCAAGGCGAGATGGGGCTGTTCCAGCATAGTTTGAGGGCTTACGGCAGAACGGGCGAGCCTTGCTCGGAATGCGGCACGCCAATCGAGAAATCGGTCGTTGGCGGTCGAGGGACGCACGTATGTCCGAGCTGTCAGAAGCCTCCGCACGGCGGGACCTTAACCGTAGTGTCGGTCGGCGCTGCGAAGAAGCGTCGGTCCAACGCCGTGAAGCGGCGTTTGGACGGAGTGGAGCAATAGAAGCGCATTAAGCGGGGCATTGTCGGCGCCGCCTGCATAGGATGGAAAGTACCCGGCTTCCGAAATAGGAAGCGAGGGATCGCATCCATGCAGGGGGATATGCATTATGACGGCATCTGTCGCATCGCTTCTGTTATTATCATTTGCGGTAAGTCTGGACGGCTTCGGCGTTGGAATGACTTACGGAGTCAGGAAAATCAAAATTCCCGTATCTTCCGTCGCAATTATTTCGGCTTGTTCCGGTTTGATCATTTTGCTCTCGATGATGGTCGGTGTCGCAATGACGCGTTGGATACCGCCCCAGGGAGCTTCGGCTGTGGGCGCGGTCATCCTGATCGGCATCGGCATGTGGGCTCTGCTGCAGTTTATTCGCAGCGGAGAACGCGACGAGCGAGACCGGGACAAACACGGCAGCGCGGGAGCGGGGGCGGCGGATACGATCGGCAATGCTCCTGTGCTTAAGATGGAGCTTAAAATATTCGGATTCATCATTCAAATTCTGCGTACGCCTTCGGCGGCCGATATGGACCGGTCAGGCACGATTAGCGCAGGCGAAGCTTTTCTGCTCGGAACAGCGTTGTCTCTAGACGCTTTCGGAGCTGGCATCGGCGCGGCTCTGGTCGGCTTTCCGCCGCTGCTTACGGCGGTGGTGATCGCCGCATCGAGCGGGTTGTTTCTCTGGTCCGGCACGAAGTTCGGTATGTGGGCGTCTCGCTGGCGTTGGGTAAAACAGCTATCCATGCTGCCCGGCATCATTTTGATCTTGATGGGAGTCTTCAAACTGTTTGTCTAGATCGACGGATTCATGAAATCGGAAGTAAGGAAGAGATCGTATGAACATAGGTTTAACGGGAGGCATCGCCACCGGTAAAAGCACGGTCGCCAAGCTGCTCACGGAGCGCGGGGCGAATCTGATCGATCTGGATAAAATCGCCCGGGAGGTCGTTGAGCCCGGGCAACCGGCTTTGCATGCGATCGCCGAACGGTTCGGACAAGCTGTGCTGCAGTCGGACGGTTCATTGGACCGCAAGAAGCTTGGCGCAGTCGTTTTCTCCGACCTGGAGGAGCGCAAAGCGCTTGAAGCGATTACGCATCCGGCCATTCGAGCCGTCATGAAAGAACGAATGGCGCGCTACGAAGCGGAGGAACCGGACCGACTGATTGTCGTCGACGTTCCGCTGCTGTTCGAGTCGAAGCTGGAAAGTTACTTTGAGCAGGTGATGGTCGTCTACGTTCCACGAGAGACCCAGTTGCGTAGATTGATCGAGCGTGACGCTCTGAGGCCGGAGGAGGCCGAGAAGAGGCTTGCGGCCCAGATGGATATCGAGGAGAAAAAAAGGCGAGCGGACATACTCATTCACAATACAGGAACGCCGGAGGATACGGATCGGCAGATTGATCGCTTCTGGCGGGAAAAGGGGCTAGGATGAAGAAGAGAGTTAGACGCAAGCGCTTCATCCTTCTGTTAGTCCTGATTCTTCTCGGCGTTTTGTTCATCCGGTCGGATTGGCTAGGGAAAAGAATTTATCCGATTTCATTCCAGGATGAGATTAAGCGGAACGCCCAGCAATACGAGCTCGATCCGCTTCTGATCGCAGCGATTATTCGCGTCGAATCGAACTATAAGCTAACAGCCGTTTCCCGAAAGGGAGCGGTCGGAATTATGCAAATTATGCCGGATACGGCCGCGTGGATATTAAAGAAAGGCGATTTCGGAGAAATTACGGTAGAGGATGTCGGAAGTCAGGCACATGCGGGAATTTCACTCGGCTCTTGGTACGTGAAGGAGCTGCATCGACAGTTCGACGGCGATCTGGTCAAGTCGCTGGCCGCCTATAACGCCGGTCCCGGGAAGGTCAAATCGTGGCTGGAAAACAGAGTGTGGGATGGAAAAGAGCAGACAATCAGCGACATTCCGTACGGGGAGACTAGACATTACGTGCAACGTGTGTTGTATTATTATAAGAAGTATCAGGATATATACGTAACGTTATAATTTTTTTCCAAATAGGTAAGAGGAAGCCTCGAAGCGTTTGCTTCGAAGCTTCCCGGTATTAAGTGCTTCGGCTGTCGATGATCGTTAGCATTAACGACCTGCCAGCTGTTGCTCAGCGATTTGTACCAAACGGCGGGTAATGTGACCCCCGATGGAACCGTTGTCCTTCGTAGTCATGTTCCCTTGGTAACCGTCTTGCGGGATAGCGATGCCCAGCTCTTGAGCCGCTTCGTATTTCAGTTGATTCAGGCCTGCAGTCGCTTGTGGAACAACCAATTGGTTGCTGTTGTTGTTTTGTCCGGCCATGTGTGTTCACCTCCTTGCGGTTGGTAACTGTATTATGTGCTTTATTCTGATGTTCATGTAAGGGAAGCCTTGGAAAATCATTCAAAATCGAAGGAGATGAGTCGACGACATGAAATGCCCTTATTGCGATTACAACGGAACGAAGGTGCTGGACTCCCGTCCGGCCAACGACAACAAGTCGATTCGCCGCCGTAGGGAGTGCGAAAAGTGCGGCCGTCGGTTCACGACTTTCGAGACGGTTGAGGAAACGCCGCTGATGGTCATCAAGAAGGACGGCAGCCGCGAGGAGTTCAGCCGGGACAAAGTGCTCAGGGGCTTGTTGCGCGCTTGCGAGAAGCGTCCGGTATCCGTTGGCCAGCTCGAAGTCATCGTCTCCGAAGTAGAGCGGGAAATCCGCAATACGGCTTCGGCCGAGGTCGAGAGCCGGATTATCGGCGAGCTGCTGATGGAGCATATTTATCCCGTCGATGAAGTCGCCTACGTGCGTTTCGCGTCGGTGTATCGCCAGTTCAAGGACATCAATATGTTCCTTAAAGAGCTGAACACGCTGATGAACAAACACGGTATATAAGAAGCCAACGAGATCTCAGGCCCGCGTTCCATGCAGGAACCGGGCTCTTTATTTTTTTGCGATAAAAGCGTTGACAAGTCTCCCGGCTCTGTGATAAACTCATTTTTGTCGCAAACGAAATACCATCGCGCGACTGACCCTATCAATTATGTATCCCGGGCCTTTAGCTCAGCTGGGAGAGCGCTTCGCTGGCAGCGAAGAGGTCAGCGGTTCGATCCCGCTAAGGTCCACCAAAAATGTAAATTCACGCAACCTGCGAAGGTTGCGTTTTTATTTTGGCTGGACGTAATAAGCTTAGCGTGGAGCCCTTGGCGGAGACAGCTTGGTGATTGTCCATTGACATTTATCCAAGCGAATCATTGCGTTTTTTTCATTGATTCCCCTTTTTGTACAAGCTACAATAAGCTATGGTAATGATAATCATTTTCAATTAATGGCAAAAGGGAAAGGGGCACTAAAATATGAAGAGACAACATGGAAAGCGAAATATACTTTGGGGAGGGAGTTTCCTCCTGTTATTGTTGATATTATCGGCCTGCAATAATTCTAATGGCACCGCATCCGAGTCGCAGGCAGAGGAAAGCGGGAAAACAGTTCAATATACAACGATTACGGGCGAACAGGTAGAAATACCTGCGGATCCAAAAAGAGTTGTCTATATTGGTCAGACGATCGGCGATTTCTTGGCAATGAACCTTTCAGTTGTTGGAAATAACCTTCCTCAGGATGTTCCTAGTTACTATGAGGGTAAATTAGATGGAATCGTTAATGTTGGAAATCCCGGTGACTTAGAGGTGATTCTGACTTTGAAGCCCGATCTGATTATTAATGGTTATTACAAGGCAGAAGCAGACCATCATGTGGCATTATCAAAAATTGCTACGACTATTCCCTTCAACCCAGCTCTTCCTTATACAGAACGCGTAAAGGAAATAGGAAGGATCTTTGGCAAACAGGAGGAGGCGGCTCAATGGATTGCTAAGTTTGAGACGCAGTCGAAAGAGATGTTCGATAAGTTTCAATTAGCTGAAGGGGAGACGGCAACAGTTTTCTATCAGCTAGGTAAATCCCTTTATGCAATGGGCGATCGCAACTTTGGCGCCATTATTTATGGAGGGAATGGCTATGCCGTGCCACCGGCTATACAGAAGAATATTCTTGATCAACAAGGGATATCTTTCCTTGATATATCAGAAGAGCTAATTCCGGAGTATGCTAGTGATAATATATTTGTACTTGTACAAGATAATGATGAAAGTAGAACGGAAGCTGACCGACTGCTGCAAAGCCCGTTATGGGGAACATTGCCTGCGGTCCAAAAGGGGAAAGTTTACGTTGTTTCTAATGAGTGGAATACGGATAATTTGTTAGCTTTGGAGCAGTTGTATAAAAAGCTGCCAGAATGGATGCACAAACAGTAAAACTGTATCTGTCCATTCCATTCTTTAAACCGAAATCAACTGTGGAAGGTTGCTTATGAATCTAGCATCTCTGTATTTTAGACTACTAAACTATGATAGGCTTCAAGTTGACCGGACGATCCCAGCGAGTAGTAGCCATAATGAAGGGATATCTTACAATGAACCGAATTTATGCACATTATGGATAGCACTTAGTCATGACATAAGGATGTACGTAGATAAAATTGCAATCGATCTGCGGCAAGGGAGCAGCATTCTGGTTTTACCTTCACAAAGCTGTGCGGTTGAATCAAGTAATGAAGAGGCACACCTTGCGCGTTTTACATTTGCAACCTTTGAAGTAAAAGGAATGACGTTGAATCCAATTGCTCAGCCCCCTTTACTTTGCGGTTATCCCTATCATCTGTTATTTTCTCAAGTCAAGCGAGTATTAGGGAATGAAGCATTGATGAGGAATCGATTTTGCTCGTCTCCAATCCCGGCAGAAACAGTGATGATGCAAGGTAGACTTCAGCTTATTCTAGGGTTGATGGCCGAGTCGGATCAGCAAATTGCCCAGTTGCAGAACGAAGAAAAGACAAAATTGGTTCAACATACTGTACAGTATATGGTCCAGCATTATGATGAGGATTTGACAGTGGAACAACTAGCCAACATGGCCGGAATGGTCAGATGGCAATATAGTCAACAGTTTAGAACATTGACCGGCCAAAAGCCGACGGATTACTTAGCCCATATACGAATAAACGAGGCAAAAGAGCTTCTCCGTAATTCTACCCAGCCATTGAGCAAAATAGCTCGACAAGTCGGGTTTAAGGATGAATATTATTTCAGCCGGTGCTTTCATAAATTAACCGGAAACACTCCGCGTGAATATACAAATCTCCATCTTCACAAGCTGCAAAAAACAGTTATCGATTCGCTTGGCAGAAAGGTTCATGTTCCTAAAGATGCAACACGTATTGTGACCGATGGTAAATTCACGCTTGGAGAATTACTCGTTCTAGGCATATCGCCTATAGGTGCAGCCATCTCTATCATGAAAGATAACGTGGTTTATCAAAATAAGCTGAGAAATATTCATAGTATCGGGTATTGGGCAGATCCGGATAAAATCGCGCAGCTGCAGCCAGAATTCATATTGCTTAGCTATTACCCGCAGGCTTTGAAGGAACTAGATGCGCTTGCTCCAACTGTTGTACTGGACAAGAAATTGAGCCTGTTTGAGAGATTAAGGTATATCGCTAAACTATTTGAACGCAGTAAAGCGGCGGAGAGGTGGATTACTGCATACGAGGGCAAGGTAAGACTGGTACGCAGGCAATTAGCCGATGCTTATGCTGCCGGAGAGACAGCTACTGTTTATCTCAAGCAAGGCGCAAAATTTTATATTATGGGCCAGAACGGATTGGCTGCAAGCTTGTATGAATCACTTGGCTTTCGTTCCTCTGCCGAAGTGATGCATCTAATCGAGAAGGGGCAAGCATGGATAGAAATTCAGCCGGATCAAATAAATCACTATGCTGGAGAGCGAAATTTCATCGTGGCTTCCTCTCAAGAACTGCAAACTGTTGCTCACTGTCCGCAGTTCTCCGCTTTAGCCGAGCTGGCTCCCGGTAAGACTCATTTTATAGATTCTACCTGGAATCATAGCGATCCGATCACGCGTGAACGGTTGTTGGGAGTATTGCCCACTATTTTTAAGAAGCAAACGATGTAAAGGATGAAAGATCCCTATCAGGAGGCAGCGGCATGACACAAGCGTTGGAGCTTTATGATATTACGATTATTGGAGGAGGACCAGCAGGGCTGTACGCGGCTTTTTACAGCGGCATGCGCGATATGAAAACCAAGCTGATCGAAGCGAAGGAAAAATTGGGTGGGCGGCTATTGATTTACCCGAAGAAAATGATCTGGGATGTCGGCGGGATTACGCCAATCCGTTGCGAGCAGCTCATCAAGCAACTGATTCAGCAGGCTCATACGTTTGATCCGACTATCGTATTGGGGCAGCAGATTAGCGGACTGGAGCGACTCGAGGATGGGACAATGCTTCTAACTGCCGTTACGGGGGAGCAGCACCATACACGTTCGCTTGTTTTGGCACTGGGATACGGTGTTATGAAGATGGCGAAGCTAGACATCGAAGGGGCCGAACGTTATGAATTAACGAATTTGCACTATACCGTGCAAGAACTAGAAAGCTTCCGAAACAAGCGGGTGCTTATCTCCGGCGGCGGCGATTCCGCTGTCGACTGGGCCAACGAATTGGAACCGATTGCCGAAAGTATCACTGTCGTACACCGCCGTGAACACTTTGGCGGACATGAGAAGAATGTGAAGCGGATGAAGGAATCATCCGTTGATGTTCGTACGCCGTTTGCGGTGACCCGGCTTCATGGCAATGTTAGCGGCGACGCCATTGAGGCGGTATCGATTGCTCAGATAGATGCAGATGGCGTTCTACTGGAAGAAACGGAACGACTAGGGATAGATGACGTGATCGTCAATCATGGACTGCGCGGGGACTTCGGTTCGATAGTCGATTGGGGCATGGATATGGGGCAATGGAATATTAATGTGAACGAGAAACTCGCAACCAATTTGCCCGGTATTTTTGCAGCCGGAGATACGGCGAACTATTTATCTAAAGTAAAGCTGATTGCCGGCGCATTTACGGATGCAGTGTTGGCCGTCAATAGCGCCAAGCTCCACATCGAGCCAGCCGCAGCGAAAATGGCCTATGTTTCTTCGCATAATACCAAGTTCAAGGAAAGGAATAAAGCGCTTGGTGTAGCGGAGGAGGATGCGTAGAATAATCCTGATCTTCCAACCAAACCAAATCTCCGACACACCGATGGGGCGTGTTTTTTGTATGGCGGACTAAGCTTGATCGGGTTGTTTTTTGGGCAAAAAACAAATAGAATGACTTTTCGGTTCAACGACTTCTAGATTAGTGCAGAAACTTGCTAAAAACTGAAAACCCGCACTGTTATGAGGGATATCGATGGTTGCCAATAAATATTCGGAGTTATAATTTTCAATACTCTTCCCACCGTATCGCTCAATGAATTGATCTTTGACGGCTGGCGAAATCAAGGCTTTAATCGCGACAAGTTGCGGTTGATAAGCAGTATCGAGTTCTGGTTCTAATAAGTATATTCGGGGCTTAAACGTTGTCTCATCCCTATTAAGGCGATCGATCCGAGATAATTTAAACGTTCTATATCTCATACGCTGTAAACAGAAGCCCTTCAAACACCAAACTCGTTTCGCTAAAATGAAACTGATACGGCTTGATCGTTCTTTTCGTTGTAGCGCCAGTTTTATCGATATAATCAAATGAAACCAGCCTTCTCGATAAGATGGATTGTTGACAGAGTTTCAAGGTTTGAAGGATCTCGGAACGTCCCTCCCAATCATAGAAGGACAACTGTATTGAATTTTTCAGAGACAATGGGCTAACCATCGCCTCTATTTTTTTTATCGTCGTTTCAACTTCTTCGCTAATTAGAATCTTTTGGTCCCGGCAACATCGAGGGAGGAGTTAAGGAATTGGCTGCTGAACAACGGTAAGGCGGAAAAGTGCTGCTGGATATTGGTCAGTATGACGCCTAAGAGCAAAGGCTCAAAGAGGATAAGCAAGTATACGATAATTTCGTGGCTTTTCCCGATCTTTATAAAAGAATAAGAATCGATACGATACAAAGCGTTAAGAGCCAGCCTGAGTTGTTTCGAAGCCGTTTAGACAAATTCATTGCCAATACCAGAGAAAACAAAATGTACGGTCAATGGCACGATAATGGACGTTTATTGGATGATTAAGAGCCGGTACACAAGAAGATCCCCCAGCGAGCCGACAAGGGCCCCGGGGATCTTCTTCTCGATCAGCGGCATAAATTCTCGACAATTAACGACTTATCTCCTATGATAAAGGAAAATATGCAGCTTGAATGGAGACGGATGCGGTCGTGATTCCCCCCTATGAGGAGTTCGCAAGCGAGATTGCCGGCGAAATATCAAGTTTTTCTTCTAATCCCGAGTATGAGCGGATGAGAAATCGGCATTTGAGAAAATACGTAATCTATGCCGGTTGTTTGTTGGCGACTGTAGCTTTCCTGCTGTACATTGTAGATTTTGCAGTAGACGAAGAATCTTTTTTTGAAGTGATGTTGTTTGGCTTGACCGCCTCCATCGCTGCGTGTTATGTCTTTTATCGTGCCAAGAAAAACCTGTGGAAAGATTACAGCGCGGAATATAAACAAAGAATTATCCCGATTTTGCTGGACAAGTTGAAGCAAGGAATGAATGATGCAATCGATCGCGGAGAAGTCTACCAGTGCGACTACGAAATGGAGAAATACGTCGGTCACAGGCTGCTGAAGCGGACGAAGCTATTCGATCATCTGAAGATCAATGGCCTTGAGGGGGAAGACCATATCTCCGGGAGACTAGGGGAGATCAGGTTTCATTATTCGGAAATTTCCTCCTATGAGGAGTACACGTCCAATGACGAATACGCGAATAAGCGCTCGATGCTTAACTTTCAAGGCTTCGTATTCATTGCCGATTTCCCTAAGTCGTTCGAAGGCACGACGATCATCGAATCCCGCGGAAGAACCGCCCGCAATTATAAGTTGAAATTGCGCAAATTGCCTGGTTTGGAGATGATGCGTACCGACGACATCGCATTTAACCGTTTTTATAAAGTCCGCACGAACGATGAAACGCTGGCTCGGTACTTGCTGCCTGCGAATATGCTGGAGAAGCTTCTTCTGTTAAAAAAGATATTTCCGAGGAAGAAAATTGCAATCAGTCTGCACGACGGTCTGTTCGCTCTCGCGATTCACAGGATGGATCTGTTCGAAATTCAAGGATTTCGTCCCATATCGGAGAAAGCCGTTCGACGCACGTATGAAGAACTAAAGACGATTATGGAGCTATTGTTCACGCTTGGATTGAATAGACAGATTTCGGGACAGGTCGGCCAGAGTAAAATATCGCGCAACCGTTAACGCGCTGCGACGATGATAAGTCGTGGAAGGATACCACACAAGGGGGAATGAGGATGACAGGTTTGGTCATTACTCGCGGCAATCCAGCGGTTGCTCACTGTGCGTTTACGTTCGATGACGGTCCTATGCGGATTTCGATTGACGCATGGTTGGAGGCTTTGGAGCAGGGCGGCGCGCGCGGGACGTTTTTTTTTACGGGTGAATGGTTTGATCGATGCCCAGGGAAAGCAAGAGAGATTCTAGCCAGAGGCCACGAGCTTGCCATGCATACGTACCATCACCGCAGAATGGCGGATGTGACCCGAGCCGTATTTTTCGAAGAGTTGAAGCTGGCTGAACTCGCTTATCAAGAAGCGACGGGACGGCCGGTTCCGACGTTCATGCGTTTTCCGTATGCCTCTTACCGGGAGGAAAATTTGGAATGGCTTCAGGAGTGGAACTATCTGGACATCGAAGGGGAGGATACGGTCGACTGGTCGGGGCCGCCGAGCGCGTTGCTTGTAGAGCGGGTAATTCCCAAGCTGGACAATGGTGCGATTTTGGTGTTTCATGCCAATGAAATTGCCAAAGAGACGCCGCAGGCCGTGAAACGGCTTGTGCGTCATGTTCACGCCAAAGGTCTTGCCGCCGTTACCGTGTCTGAGCTGCTTCATGCGGCCGGGATCGCAATAGGCGAACGTCGCTGGCAAGTTCGGTTCAAACCATCTTTCCAGAACTCCGTTCACAATGAGGAGTGGAAACGCGTAACCGAAGAAGCTGAATTGCGGAAGCTGGCTGCCGATTCGCTGGAATGGGGAAACCAGAAAACTCCGACAGGAGCCGGAGCCTATGGCAAATGGCTGGAAGCGCTCTCTAAGCACGCCCAGTCGGATGGCGGGACGTATTTGGTCGCTCGCAGCTTTGCCGGCCAGCACTGGGCATACGTATGCGCTTCGGTTCGCGGCAACACGCTGGTGCTGGAGGACTTCGCTACGAAGGAACCCCATGCGGATGCTATGGTATATATGCTGCAATGGGCGGCCAACGAGGCTGCGACCTTGGGTTGCGAGTGGATTACCGGCACACAGGACATGCGCCGTATTCACAAGCTGTGCGAACAGTTGGGCTTCCAGGCGGAGATTGTTGCCGGGGAGGCAAGATGATAAACGGAAAGTACGGAGGCGACAGAGCGCGTGTTTTACAAGATTTAATGAGTTGGATGGTGCCGATAGAAGGAGGGATCGTTGCATTACGTGATTACATTAATGATGCTAAATGGATTAGCTCGGATTACACGTTGTCAGACCCCGGAAGGGGAAGCGATAGAAAGCTGATTACCTGGACGGAAACGATTGAGCCTTTCTATGTGATGAAGTATCCGGTAACAGAGCATTTGTACCATTTTGTCATGGAGAAAGAAGAAGTAGAGCCGAGTGAGCGCGACCTGTTGCCCATTACGGAAGTTTCGTGGCTAGATTCGCTGACCTTCTGTAATGCCTTGTCCAGAATGCTCGGCAGAACGGAATGCTACATCATCACCAATGAAAGTGAGAACACGATCTATAACAAAGAAGCGAACGGTTTTCGATTACTGTCGGACGCTGAATGGCAGTATGCGTGCAAAGCGGGAACGAAGGGGTATCGCTATGAAACAATAGATAAGATTGCTCGGATTTAGAATAGCACGGAAAGGATGATTTCACCTATTAATTTATTATTTGCCTTTGCTTCTGTAATTGTCCCCTTCATCCCGTTATTCATTATATTTGGAGCGGCCGAAAGAATGTTGCGCATAGGTAAGAATAAAAACATTGACGTGCTTAATATGTTTGAAGAGTTCAAATTAAGCGATTTATTCAGTTTTCGTAGATTTATTGCGGAGAATTTTACTCAATTTAAAGACGACGAACAAGATGCTATTTATAAAGCTTGCAAAAGAATTTTGAAAGGGCTATTTCTGCATCTATCTTTTGCGTTTCTATGTTTATTTATTTTGGTTGTATTAATCGTAAACATCTTTTTGGGTTTCATTACGTTCATTGAGGCAAGTAGATATGACCAATCATTAAGAGTTTTAAGTATACTTTTTGCATTTATATTTTTTTATTTTACCCCCTTCATGCGATTGATAGGAAAGAATGGCGTTGCCAACATCTTGGAAAGGCTCATCCAGAGATCCTTCACGCTAATGGAAAAACTGGTTCAAAAAGCTGCAGAGGTAATCCTTAGCATAATTGGTTTTGCATTCGCTGTTATATATGTTTACTTTGTTAACCGTATTTGGGAATCCTTACTTTCGCAATACGTTAGTCCACTAAATATAGAGAGAATAGACGTCATTTATTATGTTGGCGCTTTTCTGCTATATCAATATTGTTTGAGTGTTGGGCTGGCCAGAATGTTTGGTTGGTTGGAAAAAATATTATTTAAGGATGAAATCCTCTCTAAGTCGATTAGGGCTAAGCATCAAAAAAACAACATTTATTTACATATGATTATTATTTACATGGGAGCAATCATACTTAAAATTGAAAGCTGGTCGTTATTTATAGCAATGACTGTGACTTTTCTATTGGATACTTATTTCCAGAATTATAAAAATATAAAGAAGGAGAGTAAGTAGTTCATTATGGATCGTCCAGACTAAATCTCCCTAATCAACTTCTCGATGTCGTAATTGCCCAGATCCTCCGATTTGATTCGGGCGAACTGCTTAAACGCGTCTTCGAAGTCCCCGAATTTTTCGACCCACAAGCTGGCGGAGTGTATGCGCCGGTGACAGCCGGAACGCGCCCACTGCTTCCAGGCGTCGCGGAATAATCCCTCCTTGGCGTAGGCTTTGTTCGTATCGTAGATCGCCCGGTACACGGAAGCGAAGGTGCGATCCGAAGCGGCCGGATACGGGGAGGCGTTTGTCGTATAAGGGAGGCTCGTCAAAAGGCTCGCGGCATCTGCCGCCGTTTCTGCCGATTGCAGCAGCACGATCAGCGCCAAACGCTCCTTGAGCTGCTGCAACTCCGCTTCGTCTTCGGGATCAACCGTTTGCGTCGGGTCGATTGTCGAATGGCCGAAGTAGGAGACGGCTTCGCGGAGCTTGTCCTTCACATAAGCCTTCAAGGCGACTTCAATAGTAAAGATGAGCGACAAGTACAGAGAGGCGCGTCCCTCTCTGAGTTCATAGAGATCGTCCATTTCGGTTTCCATATCCGGGTAAGCGATATCGGGAACCATATTCTCAATGTCAAAATTAAAGGGCAGCGTATCGGGACCCGGCACCAGATTGTCGAATAGGATAAGCCGGATTTGCGGGCTTTTCACCAATGTCATCAGCGCAGTCAGCTTAACGATCGCTTCGCCTTTGCGCTTTGTTTCGGGGTCGTTGAGCAGACCGCAGGCGTCGATTTTGGCACTCGTGTAGTGTACATAGGCAATATGCAGCTCGCTTTCGTAACGGCGCAGGTCTTCGGTTATACTCTGCCGAACGGCGCTGTCTTTGGCGATCGTGCGGAAGTCGTCGTATTGCTCCAGCATTCTTGCTCTGCGATTGCCGGACAGCACGTCGTTCGGATGCGGACGAAGAAACTGATCGTGCTTCAGAAAGCGGCAGAAAAAACGAAAGGCCGCCGCCGACTTGCTTCCTTGCGCGCACCATTCTTGATCGGCCCGCTCGTCCTGATCAAAGCTCAGCGGAATTTGGCCAAACAAGCGCTCTACAACTTGTTCCTGCTGGTCTTGCGATAGAGAAGACGAGGAGCCGTCCGTCTTATTTCCCAACCCTCTGTCCTGCAAATAGAGAATGGAGTTCTCGAACGCTTGCACCCAGGCTTGCGGGTCCAAATACATGGATTGCTCCAGCAGTTCACCGAGCGTATGTCCGCACACCGTATGATCGTAATACTGGTTCATCAACTCTACTTGCTTAACCGTAAGCTGCCGCAATTGTTCGCCCAACGCCTGCAGCGCATAATGCTTGGCCGATCTGGCCAATTCCTCGCTATCGAGCAGCAAGTACCGGCATATTTCGTCAAAGGGCCGCCCCAGATCGATGGCCTCGACCACACGGTTAATCGTCCATTCCCGCTTCATTCCGGCAAAGTCAAAGCTGAAGTCGCATTCACGGAATATATGCCGTCTCAGCGTTTTGCTTCTGGACATGACAAGCGCCTCCCCTTTCAGAAATACACTCCTTATTTTTAGCGAAAATGTGACATTTACGGCTGATCGTATGAACCTCTCACGGCTAAAGTTTGTCCAAATTGTGAACGCGTCGGTTGGTTCGGGAGTCAGATTACGCATAAACAGGCTCAATTCCGAAAAAAAGGTCGCTTGTAAAAGCCGGCACATCGCCACAAGATTTCGTTGAGCTCAATGATACACTACTTTCTGGAAACCGAGTAGTGACATTAGTGACTAAAATCCTCCAGAAACAGGATTATCATCTGTGGGGGAAAGTCGAAACGTGCTCTATGATGGAGAAAGAAAAGGAAAATATAGGCGGTGAGGAGGACTTGAACGAGCGAGAAGCGCATATCGGCGATAAAATCCGCAAGCTGCGCAAACAGCGCGGATGGACGCAGGAAGAGTTGGCGCACAGGTCGGACATCGACGCTTCCTATCTTGGGCAGATCGAGCGCGGTAAGACTCGGTCGCCGACGATCCGCATCATTGGAAAAATTGCCGATGCGCTCTCAGTAGATAGCTGCTTGTTGCTGGAAGAAGAGGAAGACCGCTTGCTCAAGGATGAGAGAAAAGCGGCGGATTCCAACATTCTGGAGCTGATTACGCTCGAATTAAGCGGACGGAGCCGCAGAGAGCTCATGGTCTATTACAAGATTGTCAAGCTGCTGCGCGAACTGACCAGATAGACAGACGGGCGAGGAAGCGAACGCAGCTGCGGCTGGGACACGATATCTAAAACGGGGGTACGACATGACTGAAACAACGAATAATTACCCGAAATTTCAAAACAATTTTCTCGCAGCTTTGGCGGAGCGGCTTGCCAACCAGCACGATTTAAGCGCTTTTGCCGACAATCTGGTCGCAGCTTACGTTAAACCGCCGTCGGAAAGATACGATGATGATTTTTTCTTCGACATTATCAAACCTGCCGTCATCTCGTTGATTCGCTTCAAAGACGACACGGCCAAGGAATTGCGCTACTTGCAAGCTTTTGTCGCTGAGAAAAATTGTTCCAGCGAAGGAACCGCCTATGCAGAGGAAATACTCGAAGGCGTGCTGCAAAGTATGGATGATATTTTGGCAAGCTATGACGTTCAGCCGTATCGCTGTGAAAATAATAGATTCGATGCGCGCAGGCAGCATGTAGTCAAGAAGCTGGTAACGGATAACCCCGAACAGGTGAAGACGGTCGCCGAGAGCTTAAGCGATGGATATGAGCGGCGCGGAATCGTTGTCAGCAAAGAAAGAGTGGTTGCTTACTCGGCCAATATGCCAACAAGGGAGGAAGCTTAAATGTACGCTTACGGAATTGATCTGGGTACTACATACTCGTGTATGGCCAGAGCCGATCAAGACGGAAACATCGAAATCATTAAAAATATCGAAGGTAAAAACATCACTCCTTCGGTTGTCGAGTTTATCAGCCCCACGGAGATTGTAGTCGGAGAAACGGCCAAAGGCGACGCGATCCTCGCTCCCGACAATGTCGTCCTGTACATCAAACGCTCCATGGGCAAACAGGATGAAAACCGCGAGCATCACGGTCAGACGTTTACGCCTGAACAAATATCCGCCTTTATTCTGAAAAAGCTGATTTCCGATGCGGAGCAGGTCACAGGGGAGAAGGTCAGCGACGTCGTCATCACCGTTCCTGCTTATTTCGGTTTTGATGAGCGTCAAGCGACAGAGAATGCCGGCAAAATTGCCGGACTGAACGTGCTCGGCATTGTGAATGAGCCTACTGCGGCGGCAATTGCCTACGGTGCGCAGCAGAAATCGAAAGAGGACAAGGTTGTGCTTGTTTACGATTTGGGCGGCGGAACTTTTGACGTTACCGTTGCGGAAATTGTCGGGGATAAGGTTATGGTTGTATCCACCGAGGGCAATCATACGCTGGGGGGTAAAGACTGGGACGCCGAGCTGATGTCGTATTTTGTGGCGCAGTTTTGTGAGAAAACGGGTGTGACGGCGGACGAGATTTATGAGGACGGCGACGTTCTTAATGAATTGATCCTCAAAACCGAGGATGCGAAGAAAGAGTTAACGAGTAAAAACTCCTCCTCCTTTACGCTAAGCATGGGGCGCGGCAAACGGGCAAAGTTGGAGGTAACGGTCGAGAAATTCGACGAAATTACGCGGCATCATCTGATGAGTACGTTAGAGCTGACTAAAATTGCCTTAAAGCAGGCCGCGACGAAAACAAGCAGCAAAGGGAAGTCATGCGATCAGTTTGATGAAATTATTTTCGTAGGCGGCTCAACCCGGATGCGTCAAGTGAAGGAAGCGATGAAAAAGGAATTTGGCGTAGACCCGCAAGTGTTCGAGCCGGATGAAGCCGTGGCGCGCGGAGCCGCGCTGTTGGCGCATTTTCTGTCCACAGATCAGCCGCAGCAAACTACCGGATTAGGGGAAGGGCAATCTGCTGCCGACGAGCGGTTCTCCGAAGTGACCAGCAAAAGCTACGGCGTTGAAGCACAAATCGGCAACAGCATGATGCTAAGCCACGTGATTCTCAAAAATGATGCCATCCCCTGTTCCAACACGGAAACGTACGGTACGCTCGATCACAATCAACGACGCGTCAACATTGTCGTGTACGAGAGCAACATTATGGAGGAGAACACCGAGCTGTCGTTTGGCAAGCGGATTGCGGACGGTCAGCTCGATTTGCCTGCCGGGCTGCCGGCGAGATCGCCGATCGACGTTACCTTCTCGCTCGATAGAAACGGCATGTTGAACATCACGGCCGTGGAGCGCTTCAACGGTTCCAAATGCAACATCATCGTGAAGACCGAGGGGCTGTCCGAATCGGAAGTGATGACGCTGCAAGCGCAGACCAGCGTCATTAAAGTATCCGACGGCGCATAGTTCGAGAGAGTCGGGAGGAAAACTGTATGGACGCCAATCGGGAAAATTATTATGTATTGCTCGGCTTAAAGGGTTCCGTATCGGACCGGCAAGCGATTGAAGCCAAAATTAACGAGATGGAGAAAAAGTGGAAGGACCTCGTTACCAAGCTGGGCAGACCGGAACATAAGCGTTATCTTGAGCTTGTTCCCGACATCCGCAAGCGTATGCTGAACCCCGATACGCGCGCGAAGGAAGCGAAGGCGGCTGTCATCATTTCGGCAATCGACCCTTCTCTATATGAAGCGGCCAGGAAAGCGCTGCCTGAAACCTATCAGAAAATTGAGGAAGGCTTGGCGCACGCCAAAGTCACCGACATGTATGACTTCCTTAGCCGGGACCCGGCAAGCGGACAGCGGCGCGGGCGTTATCGCATGGAAGATCGTTCGGACGATCTGACCGAACGAGCCAAGGAGTTGATGGACGCCTACCGAAATTTGCCGGATGCGGTTGATAAAATGCGGTTAGTCTCGCTTCTGGTTGATTTTATTGGCAGCGGCCACAAAGAAGCCTACGACGCCTACATTATGATGACTGTGAAGAAGTCGCTGGCCTACGAGGTTGACACGGTTGTTAAGTATAACGGAAATACACTAAACAAGGAAAATTTGTCTAAGCTGACCTCCGAGTTTACTCGATTATTTTTCCCGCAAAATGACGTTGCAGAATTTATTCAAGCGTATTGCGAATACAAGGGATATGCCGTGACGAAAGCGCCAACCCAGCCTAGCCCGAGCGTTCCTCAGCCTGCCAAAGCGCAGGAAACGCCAGCGCCGCCAAAGCCGGATAAGGTTCCATTAGAACAAGAAGCGGGCAATCTGTATAAAGATTACGCCCGCTTGCTGCAACAAAATATAGGCAAGCTCAAACTCGTCGTAAACAAACAGCATGAACAGATCAATTCCTTAAAAGTAAAGGAAAAAGGGACGGATGCGAGAGCGCCTCAGCACAAGGAATATAGAGGTCACTTAAAAGGCGCGATCCTGCATCAGTTCGCTTTTAAGGAGTACATGGACATTACAAGTTTTTTGGCTAGAGGTCAGGTCATAACGGATAAGGAACAAAGCTTTTACGATCTGTACAAGCAGATGCTGCGGGGAGAAACGGCGCAGTTAGAGCAAAAAATGTCATTGTGGGCGTATTTGCAATCGCGGTACGGTCAACAAATCAACGAGCTCACCGCGCCAAGCGCGGATGAAGTAACCGATAGAATGGCGGTGACGTTCATTGACTAAATTGTGGCTGTACATGACAAGTCTTTTGAAATATTTCATCGTTATCCTCATCGTGAACGGCATCGTGCTGTACTTTTTCCTCAACATCGTTACGATCATTATCGCGGGTCTTTTGTTCTTAGGGATGTTTGGCGCGGCTTGGACCGATATGAAGGAACGTTATGACAAAAAGCAAAAGAAGAAGGAGCTGCGTTTCGCACAACGGGAAACGGCAAATTTTGCAGCGGCAGCAAGGCATGAGTTGGAGGGCTTTGAACAGGCTTTATCCTTAACGATGAGAGAGATGCGCGCGCACAGTATTTTGTAATCTGCCCCGGTTATTTCCCCACTTGTATATTCCGATTTGCACAAACAAAGGTTACGTTCTCCCGATACACAGCTATAATTGGATTATAGCTGTGTATTTGCGAGGAGGATTGCACCAAAATGAAAAAATGGTTAGGGCTAGGCGTTGCGCTGGTTCTGGTTCTGATACTGGGAGCCGCGTGGCTTCTGTATGATCAGCGCAACTCGCCGCCGCCAAATACAGAGCCGGCAGCGAGAGCATTGTCCGAGGGCGTGGAGCCGCAGCCGTCCGCTGCGCAGGAGGAGGCTCCGCCGATGCAGAATATCGCCGAGTTTCGCATGCTTGATCTTGATGCAGGCTGGTTTCGGTATGCCGATGGCTCAGTTATGTTGACGGAGGACGGAGGCGTTCATTGGCAGCAGGCGGGATCGGACTGGGTCGAGCCGGTTGACGAAGAGGGAACGGGTGAAAAGAAAGCCGAAGGAGCCGCGGATCAGCCAGCCGATCAGCTTGAACAGTCGATACGTGCGATTGAGGCAGCCTATATCGCATTTTCGCCGGGCGAGGCGGTTGACTACAAGGGCCAGAGGATTGCGGTAAAGCAGGCGCAGCCCGTCTCCGGGCAAGTTGGCTGGGCGTTGGCGGCGGAAGGAAGCGGGCTTGTTATGTCGCTGCTCGTTACGGTTGACGGCGGACGTACATGGCACGATGAAGTGACAGCCGATGTGCGCGCAGCGATGGAGGAAGAGAAGGCCCAACGCGAGCGCCGAGCGGAAGAAGCGGCGCTGTATGGATCGCCGCAGTTGGCGTTGCAGGCGATGAAGCCGGGCTGGACGCTGCTGCCGGATCGAACGTATCCCGGAGATGCCGTGCTTGTACGCAGCAGTGAGCCGGGAGAGCTAGAGTGGCAGGAGCAAACGTACAAGCTTCAGCCGCATAAGGCCGATTATTTTACATACCTTCCCATTCCGCGCGCTCTGGAGCCGGGGACATACGAGATTGGCGATCGCCAATTGATCGTGGAGGAGAAGGAGTTTAAGACGCAGTATTTGAAGGTGTCGGAGCAGATGGAGAGCATGAGGAGGAACACCGAGCGGATTCAGGCCGACCAGGAGAAAGTCAAAGCGGCCCGAGAGAACTCGGCTTCGACCTTCCTGTTCGATTCGGAGTTCGTGGCGCCGCTGAAAGGGAGGCTGTCTACTCCCTTCGGATACACGCGCTACGTGAACGGCAAGCTGAGCAACTCGCATATGGCGATCGACTTGGCGGTTCCCGAAGGAACGCCGATCAAGGCGACGAACGACGGCGTCGTGGCGCTGGCGGACGAATTGTATTTGTCGGGCAACACGATTTACCTCGATCATGGGCTGGGATTGTTTTCGCAGTATGCGCATTTGTCGAAGCTTCAAGTAGCCGATGGCGATACGGTAAAAAAAGGCGATATTATCGGCCTTGTCGGTTCAACCGGTTTCTCTACCGGCCCCCATCTGCATTTTACCTTTTGGGCGCATGACGTTCCGGTGAATCCGGATGTGTTTTTTGAGACGACGCCTTTCCAGTGGCTGAAGGCACCTCAGTAACATTTGGAATAAGTAACTGTCGCGTATCGTTTTTTTAGCGGCTGCTGCTTTAATTGTGCAAGAAGAATCGTTCCGACTAGGATTTTTGTGACCGTAACTAGGCTATACATCTTAAGTTGCAGTTGATAATCGGGAGGCAGAGGATATGACTTTCTTCAAAAATCTGCTCACATTTGGCGCACATGGACGGATAGAGCGGAAAATGGAAGAATTCGAGGATTTAAAGGATCAATACGAATCGCTCTATTATGAGATGGACTCAAAACGTAAGGATGTTAATAAAACGCTGGAAAAAGTCATTCGATTCAAGGTAGAGGCGGTTAAAAGTCTTCAAAAATCAAACTGTAAACTTCAAACAGATTGGGCAACGGCTTTGCGCTGGCGGTCGCCAAGGATGTCACGCTCTGGAGGTGGGGGAGCAACGGGGGCGGGAGGCCTGGACTCGGCGAGACCGCGAAAGCCACGCCTACTCCGGTCAAAGTACAGGGCATAAATCGCGTCATCGCTGTTTCGGCGGGCATCAACCATGCAATGACGCTCAAGGCTGACGGAACTGTATGGGCGTGGGGTTTTAATATGCAGGGCGAATTGGGAAACGGGACATACACGGAATATGGCGAGCCGGATAGCAAAGGCGCGAGGCGGATCAGCATCGACCGCAACGGCTACGTTCCGCAGCAAGTGCCCGGCCTTGCCGGTATTGTCGGCATCGCTGCGACGAATGCGGGAGGTATTGCCTGGATTGCGGCGGGCGAGATGTGGAAATGGGGCGATGCGGGAGCCGGTACGGTTGCGAAGGAACGACTTTCTCCGCAGAAAAAGTAAGCGATCGCCTCGGTTGTCCTCGCTGCGGCGGGAACCGGATTGTTGGCGACGGCACGACGATCATGCGGAAAACGCCCGTCGCGATTGGCGGATTCGGCAGAAGCACAAGTGGAAGGGGATTACGATCGCCCTGGAGCTTGTGCTTTTTTCATAACCCTCCGATTAATATTCCGCCTACAACGCCGACAATGGATGGATCGATCTAACTCAGCCGTGGAGAGGTAATCCCAAGGCAGATATAAGCTCACTTATTGCTTTGTGTTCTTTACTAGCGATTTCATCAAGACAATTAAAAATAATTTTTTCTATGATCTTATTATCTTTGGATATTAAGGCTTTTAACTGGGTTACCTTAATGAATTCCGCCAAGTTTTTGATTTCTTCAAACTGAACCTTTAGGTACGCATAATTACTTTGACTCAAGCAATGGTGATCGTATAAATACTGAATCCTTGAAAGCATGCATTTCTTGTGTTCCCACAATACATATAGCGGTCGTATATCTTCCCAAAAATCACCTGACTTTAAATTTAGTTTATAGTAATGATAGACATCCATTCCAAAGGCAAGGTTGTTTCTTCCTGAATCGAACATCGCAAATAAGCGTGTATGATCAGTAGAGTTTAAATAGCCCTTTAAAGAATCCGCGATCCAGGTTACATCCAATATATAATCTTTACTTTGCGAGCCTGGGCGCTTCTTTTCGTAATGGTATAAATATAAAACCGTGTACCATTTTTCTATCGGACAATTTCCATAAGCACTGTCGAAGTCGGAAAAAGAGATTTTTAACGATTTGTAAAATGGATTATACCCCAAGATATCAAAGTACTGCTCGCTGCGATTATATCCAAAAACCAATGTGTCGTGATAAAATTGGTGGGGTTCAAAATGAAAGCCGAGGTCATTTGCTACGAAATGTTGATCCAAATGCAAGTCTACATAGTAGTTCCTATCAATACAGGAAATCACAAATTCTGTAATATTATCGGTTAGATGATTGACCATTTCTTTCTTGATCGTTTGTGAGTAAAGCCAAGGATTATTCACATAAAAGTTGAAATCCTTTGAGGGACCCAAGTAAAAGTCTAGATGAATACCCTTGTCCTTAAAATCTTTTTCGCATATAAGTTGGATATAGTTGCTGTGGAACCAGGCTTCGTAGCGTTTATCCGTTGAAAGAATGGCCAATGTCTTAGCATGGGACGAATAACTTAAGATTTCGGGTTTATCGTTGATTGCTAAACGCTTCGAGTTCGCCATATTCTCGTTTCCTCCACCCTTGGTTCGATTTCATAATTCCTTGAGCGATTTAAAATGCTTCCATATATTCAAAAATATCACATATTAATTACTTCTACCCTTTTATAAGGAATTCCTTCTTTTCTAATCGGTATAAGAAGGCGAGATAGTGAAGCCATTCGGGCAGCGAATGCGCATATCGACTTTGCCGACAATTTTATTGAAATCGTAACGATACTATTTCTGGCTAAGAAGTCTTACAAATCCGTAAGGAACAAGCTTGGTTTTGTAATCTAAATCGATGGAACAGCGGACTGTTTTTATCTAAACTCGAATAAAGACTGAATTTTGGAGGTTACTGGAATGCACGAGTTAAACGAATACGTTAAGGCAGCCATTATGGGGGTCATAGAAGGGCTGACCGAATTTCTACCCGTTTCGTCCACGGGTCATATGATTTTGACGGGGCGTTTGTTGGGTTTTGAGGGGGAGCTTGCCGATACTTTTAAGGTTGTGATTCAGCTCGGAGCGGTTCTCGCCGTGTTGGTTCTTTATTGGAAAAGGTTTATCGGTTTTATGAATGTGACTCCCGCCGCATTGAAACGACCCGGAATTAATATATTCCATGTTATAATCGCAATGATCCCCTTTGTCATTACCGGCTTTACGATTCACGGTTTTATCAAGGAACGATTATTCGGCCCCACGCCCGTGCTGATCGGTCTTGTCGCCGGAGGCGTTCTCATGATTTTTGCAGATAAATATAGAGGAAAAGTCAGCGCGGAGACGATGGATGAAATTTCGTATAAGCAGGCTTTCGGAATCGGACTTTTTCAATGCCTGGCTGTATGGCCGGGGTTCTCGAGATCCGGATCTACGATTTCCGGAGGGATGCTGCTCGGGACAAGTCAGAAAGCGGCGGCTGAATTTACTTTTATTGTCTCCGTTCCGGTGATGTTCGGCGCTACCGCTTACGATCTCTATAAGAGCAGGGATTTCTTGAGTACCTCCGACATTCCGTTATTTCTCGTAGGCTTAGTCGCCGCCTTCGTCGTTGCCATGATCGCGATTATTACGTTTCTGAACTTGGTCAAAAGGCTGAGCCTGTCCTGGTTTGCCTACTACCGCTTCGCCCTGGCCATCGCTTTTTTTGTCATTTTATATCTGTAAGCGGGTGAAACGCGGAGCTGTTGTTATAGCCGTCATCCGTCTCATTCAAATTGGAGATTAACATGGAGTGTTCGTAAAATGATGATTTTATACGGAGCGGAGCATCATCTGCTGATATTATCCGATATGATTGATGCAGACGAGCATGGGCATACCTTTTTGCAGCTGACAATTTCCTTGGAGGACGAGCTTGAGATCGAGGTGGAGGGACAAGCTGTAGGCTGTTCCGGCATCCTCATCGATTCGAACGTTGTTCATCGATTGCAGGGAGCGGGTCGCCCTTTATTGCTGCTGCTTATGGACAGCACCTCCGATATGGCGGCGAGCTTTAAGCGATACATAGGCGAGCGTAAGTACACTGTACTCCCGACAGAGACGGTGAGAACGATGAGCGAGTTGGTGCAAAGTGAGCATCCCCATGTTAAGGATACGGACAGCTATGTTGCTTTTCTGGAACAGCTTATGGCGCTTATAGGTGTGGAACGGACGAAGACCGCAATTACGGATTCCAGGATAAGAGAGTTTATTCAGTTGGTAAAAGATTGCACCGACTCCGAGCACTCCGTCAGTCTTTATGCCCGTAAATTAAGTATGTCCAACAGCAGATTGTCGCATCTCTTTAAGGAAAATACCGGCATATCGCTTAGCGGATACATGCTGCTGCACAAGCTTCAGAAGGCATCCTACCTGATTTTCCAAGGCCTAAGCATTACCGATGCGGCAATGGCGGCGGGGTTCGACAGTCCCTCGCATTTGGCTGCTACGAGTAAAAGACTATTAGGGATGACTGCGAAGGATATTCGCAAAGATAGCGTCTTTTTGCAAGTTTCCTGCCTGCATGAACGGTACACTTGATGCAGGAGGTGTTGCCAATGAATGCATACTTGAAGGAAACGGAACTGCTGAATTACTCCCATCCAACGATCCAACAGCTGGTTCACAGCCGCAAGTGGGATCGTTTGCCCATGAAAGAACGGATTCTTGGCATCTATAACTACGTCCGCGACGACGTTCTATTCGGCTATAACATGGCGGACGATATTCCGGCTTCCGAGGTACTGCGGGATGGCTACGGCCAGTGCAATACGAAAGGGGTGCTTTTTATGGCGCTGCTGCGGGCCGTGGGGGTGTCTTGTCGGATGCACGGGTTTACCATCGACAAAAAGCTGCAAAAGGGAGCGATGAGAGGATGGTATTACCGGATGTCGCCCCGGGAAATCGTTCACAGCTGGGTTGAAGTGCGCTATGAAGACAAGTGGCTGAATATCGAAGGATTTATTTTGGACATCCCTTACTTGACCAAGCTTCAGCAAAAATTTGGGCAGTGCACAGGCTCCTTTTGCGGTTATGGCGTTGCGACAGACAATTTTCAGAATCCGGCCGTGTACTGGAACGAGAGCGACACTTACGTGCAAAAGGAAGGGATCGTCCGTGATTTTGGAATCTTCGACAGTCCCGACGCTTTCTTCTTCGTTCATCAACAAGCGCTAAGCCCACTCAGGAAAACGATCTTTCGGGGAGTCGTTCGTCATCTGATGAATCGGAATGTGAGTCGAATAAGGAGGGGGTAGTCTGCGCATCCAAACAAAGGGCTAATACAAGAGAGCGTCCCTCGTTGGGCGCTTTCTCTTTGTTTTCTTTTGATCTTCAAGCCTTTTTTTCTGCGAATGCTGCAAAGTATGCAACACTGCTCGCCGAATAGAATGCCGAGTAATTACAGTTTGACAGGAACGTCCTGTATTCGCTATGATAAAGAGGTTCGATTTGGGCCCAAAAATTTAAGGCGGTGAAACAGTGGCTACTTTAAAAGATATTGCCGAAAAAGTGGGCGTCTCGATTTCGACTGTTTCTCGAGTGTTGAACAACGATGACAGCAAAATTGTCAACGCCGTTACGAAGAAAAAAATCCTGATCACCGCCGAAGAGCTTGGCTACCGAACCAGAGGGTGGTCTAGGCGACCGATAGGGGACGAGGGCGCAAAGTCGGCGGTTACGAAGCGGGCAGGCTGCATTATCTCGCTTCCCCAGGAAAATTACTCGTATCCGTACTTCTCTCTTGTTTTGAAAGGAATAGAGAAAGGACTGGCCGACAGAGGTTATGAGCTGTCTTTTATTCATACGAGGGACGAGCTGCGAGATCCTTCGGTGCAGCAGCAAATCATTCAAGACAGCCGGATAGACGGCTTAATTATTATCGAAGGCATAGACCCTCCGATCTACGAAGCCATCAAGAAGCATATACCGGTTATTGTCGGCGTCGACGTGAACGATCCGACCATACCTACGGTTTCCTATGACAGAGTGTCTGCTTCCCAGGCGGCAGTTCGGCATCTGATCGAGCAGGGGCACCGGAAAATCGGCTTTATCGGCGGCTTGGGACTGTCGGGGGACATCTATCGCGAGAAGAGATTTCGGGGCTATCGTTACGCGCTGCTTGAAGCCGACATTGAACCGGAGCCGAAATGGATTTTGAACGCCGAGTGGCAAATTGAAAACAGCTTTGAATTGATGAGCCGGTTGGTGAATAAGGTGCCGCGAGAGGAGCTGCCTACCGCTTTCTTCGTAGCAAGCGATGTCATGGCAATCGCGGCCATGCGCGCGGTTACGGAGGTCGGCCTGCGCGTGCCCGACGACATAGCCTTCTTCGGAGTCGACAATATCGATATCTCGCAATATACTTCTCCACCGCTATCCACCATTCATGTTCCCAAATATGAGATCGGCCAAACGGCGGCTTACTTGTTGTCCGAGTACCTGGAAGCAAGACTTTACTTTCCGATCAGAGCGCTGCTTCCATATGAGCTGAAAATCAGGCGCTCTTCGACAAAAGACTAGAATGCGTTGATAAACTTTTGCCGAGTAGACAATGATTAAGGGGCCGTTCTCCCGCTGAGGAGAACGGCTTTTTTGCTATGTCGGAGTACAACGAATAGGTCGATTACTATCGTCTGTTGTTTTAATATCAACTTTTCATTGACAAATTTGCCCCAAAACAATAAGATTGTTTTAGAAAACTTTGGGTAAATATTTTGTGTTTTCTGAAATTATTGCGCCCAAAAAGCTACGAAAAGGGGAATAACGATGAACAAAGTGACGATTATAGGCGCAGGCAGCAGTTTTACTAAAGATATCGTCGTGGATATGACGAATATTGCAAATCTGGGCGACGACGTGATCATTGGTCTGATCGATCTTGATCCCGTCCGGCTGGATCTGGCCAGACAACTGGTGGAGAAGGTTGTTTCCCTTGCCGGCAGGAAGTGGCGAGTAACGGCTTCCACAGATCGCAAAGAAGTGCTTCCCGGCTCGAATTTCGTCATTAATCAAATCGAAGTTCACGGGCTGCAAACCGTTAAGTACGAGTATGAGATTCCCTTGAAGTATGGCGTCAAGCAATGCATCGGCGACACGCTCGGACCCGGAGGGCTGTTCAAAACGTTGAGAACGCTTCCGGCCTGGCTGGAAATCATTCGCGATATAGAAGCCTACTGTCCGGAATGCGTCATCCTGAACTATACGAATCCGATGTCCGCCGTTACGCTTGCCACCGTCAAAACGACAGAAATCCCCGTGGTTGGGCTATGCCATTCCATTCAGAACACGTCTGCGCAGCTCGCGAAGTATTTGGACATTCCATACGAGGAATTGAAATGGAGAGCGGGCGGCATCAACCATATGTCCTGGTTTGTGGAATTGTCGCGGAACGGACAGGATTTGTATCCCGAGCTTAAAGAGAGGATGAAAAATCCCGAACTGTTGAGGAGGGATCCGGTAAGATTGGACGCCATGAAGTACCTGGGCGCGTTCGTATCCGAGTCAAGCGGCCATTTCTCGGAGTACATTCCGTATTACCGGAAGCGCGATGATTTGCTGGAGCGCCATTGCGGCGTCGGCTACAACGGCGGAACCGGGTTCTACGCCAACAATTGGCCGATCTGGAGACAGGAGAACGACGAGCAGATCTTGCGTCGCATCTCCGGCCAAGAAGAGATCAGCTTCGAATCCTCCAATGAATATGCGGCCGTAATCATGGATGCCATGATTAATCATACGCCTAAGGTCATCTATGGAAACGTCGCCAATACCGGTCTGATCGACAATCTTTCGAATGACGGAGTCGTCGAGGTCGCTTGCCTGATCGATCGAAACGGCATTCATCCAACCCATTTCGGCAAGCTTCCCGAGCACTTGGCCGCCCTGTGCCGCAGCAATATGGCCTTCTTCGAACTCGCGGTAACCGCCGTGCTGAATAATGACAAGGAAGCCGCGATGCACGCGCTGATGATCGATCCGCTTTCCTCCGCTGTCTGCTCTCTCGACGAAATTCAATCGATGTTCAATGAATTGTACGAGGCGGAGAAGCCTTTCATCGCAGAGCTGCGCTAATCTTCGGCAATAAGCATGTCTTTCATATATCAATTTCATTAGGGGGAACGTTTCATGAAAAAAGCGCTTTTATTGATCGTAGCTCTGATGTTAATGGGAAGTCTGGCGCTCGCCGGTTGCTCGGGCGGAGGCAATGCGACCGGGGAGACGGGGGGCAAGGATGGAGACAATCCGATCAAGCTGGTCTGGTGGGTTCATGAGAACCCCTCGTTCGTCGAAGCCAATAAAAAGCTGATCGAAGATTACAAGAAAGTGAAGCCCAACGTCACTATTGATCTTCAGGTGTTTCCTTACGATGCCTTCGTCCAAAAAATCCGGGTGACCATGAATACGAAAACGGCTCCGGATATCGTGCAAATGTTCGGTACCTGGGTTCGGGAATATGCGAAAAACGGGCTGCTGGAGCCGGCGGCGAACGGAGCGGAGCTGCAGGCGGAGGTTTATCCGGCGGCGATCGGCGGCTTCGAGTACGAAGGCCAAGTGTACGGCGTGCCGCACGAATTCAACATGGAGAACGGGGCGGCTCTGCGGTACCCCAAGCTGTTCGAAGAAGCCGGAATCGATAAGGACCCGGCAACCTGGGAGGAGCTCATTGAAGACGCCAAAAAATTGACCAAACGCGAAGGCGGCAAAATCTCCGTCCGGGGGCTGGACATCACGTCCAACGACAGCGTCGTTTTCTATTTCCTCGCGCTTATCCAGCAGCAGGGCGCCGATTTCTGGAATCAGGATCAGACGCAGGTGAACTTCTCCACTCCGGAAGCGGAGAAAGCGATGCAAGAGCTGGTCGACCTGGTCAATGTTCATCAAGTCACCGACCTGACCAAGCTTGGGACGCCGGAAGAGCCTTACATGGTGTTCTTCAAAGGCTTGTCGGCGATGACGACGGCAGGGCCGTGGACAATTGCGGAAGGCCATAACACGTTTAATGTTCAGGATTTCGATTATATGCCGGTCCCTTCCTATAGCGACGGACCTGCAGTATTTAGCGCCGAATCCGGCTGGGGAGAAGTCGTGTCCAAGCAAAGCGCCAATGCCGAAGCCGCCTGGGAGTTCGTGCAATTCATGATGAAGGACGAGAACGCGTTCGCCTGGAATCTTCGCACCTCGTCCATTCCGGCCAACAAGAAAGTCGCCGAAGATCCGAAGTATCTGGAGAGCGCTCCGATCGTGAAAGCGGCGCTCGATGTCCTTCCTCACGGCCGCTGGATCGGTCCGCTGGCCGACCGCGATTATTTCTTCAAGGTGATCAACGATACGTACGCTCAGATCACTTATGACAAAACGAGCTTGAAGGACGGTCTGAAGAAGGCGGAGGACGACATCAACAAGATGCTGAAGGCCAAGCAGTAAGCGACGAGAAAGCGTCGGGAGCGGGCGAGCGGCTTCCCGGCGCTTAGATTTGGAGGCGACTACAGATGTCCAAACAGCAAGTGTCGGAACGAAGGTTTATCTTCCTATCGCTGACGCCGATTGTCCTGTTATTTTTGGTGTTCTCCGTCATCCCCATCGGAATCGGCACCGTATTGATGCTTTTCGATTATTCGCCGTTATCCTCGTCTGTTCCATTCGCGGGCTTGAAGCATATCCGGGAGCTTCTGTCCGACGAGATGTTCTATAAATCTCTGCGCGTCACCTTCACTTTCGTAGCGGTGGCCATTCCGGCGAATATCGCCTTTACGCTGCTTATTGCCATAGGCATTAACAAGATTCGCGGCCGTTTCTGGAAAAACAGCTTTCGCACGATGTTTTTCCTTCCCGCAATCGCACCGTTGGCCGGCTCCGCCGTCATCTGGACAACGATGTTCAACGCCGACAGCGGAGTCGTGAACATGGCTCTCGGCATGCTCGGATTGCCTTCCGTAGATTGGCTGACGGATCCTTCCACGGCGCTTCTGTCCATTATCATTATGACGTTGTGGGCCGACGTTGGGTATAACATCGTGCTGTTCATGGCTGGACTCGACTCCATCCCCGAATCGCTCTACGAAGCGGCGGAATTGGACGGAGCCTCTCCCTGGCACGTGTTCTGGAGCATCACGCTTCCCATGCTCAGCCGTACCATGCTGTTTGTATTCATTATGACCAGCATCTCTTATTTTCAGATGTTCCCCCAGTTCCAGATCATGACCAAGGGCGGACCGCTTTACGAAACCTACGTGCTGGCTCTCAACATTTACGACCAGGCCTTCACGTACATGAATATGAGCTATGCGTCTGCTATGGCATTCGTCATGCTGATCATTATCCTTGTTCTGACTCTGATCCAGATGCGGATCGGCAGATCTCAGTGGGAGCATTAAGGAGGGCGACATGCGGACGAAAAAATGGAAATGGTCGTATATGCTGCTATTTACGACTTTGTTGATCGGGTCTTTGCTTATGTTCGTGCCCTACCTGTGGATGATACTGACCTCGTTCAAGAGCAATTCGGAAATATTGACCGCCTCCAATCATCTGCTGCCTCAGGAGCCGACGCTGTCGGGCTACAAAAAAGTGCTTGGAGAGGTGCCTTTTTTTCGCTGGTTCCTGAACAGCTTGTCGACCTCGGCCATCGTAACGATCGGCGCGATGTTCACCAGCGCGTTGGCCGGCTATATCTTCGCCAAATTCCGTTTCCGCGGCAAACGCTTGGTGTTCGTCGTTATTCTGGCGACGATGATGGTTCCTTTTCAAATCGTGATGGTGCCGACCTACATCATCATCTCCAAGCTGAACCTCGTTAACGATCTGTCGGCGATCGTCATTCCTTATCTTGTGAGCGCATTCGGCGTTTTCCTGGCGAAGCAATTCATCGAGGCGATTCCGAACGAATTGATCGAAGCCGCGCGCATGGATGGAGCGTCCGAATTCCGTACGTTCTGGTCGCTTGTTCTTCCGCAGATCAAGCCGGCGTTGTCGGCGCTCGCGATCTTCTCGTTCATGGCTGCGTGGAACAACTATTTATGGCCGTTGATTATTTTGAACGAAGAGTCGAAGATGACCGTTCCGCTTGCGCTCGTATTTTTCAACGGGCAAAATGTCGTGAACTATAATGTGGTCATGTCGGCGGCGGTGCTGATCATGATTCCTGTGGTCATCATCTTCCTCATCTTCCAGAAGCAATTCATCAAAGGACTGACGATGACCGGTTTTAAATGAAATCGGTTGATCGTTCGTCCCAGTTCCAGGGGAGCTTGACGCATGGTTATTCGAAAGGAACGCATGCCACGGGAAGCGGCCTTGGCTTTGGCGATGCACGGGCTGTTTATTTTCGGAAGCTCGGTATCTCTGACGTTCTTCAACATTTATTTTCTGCGGCTGAGCGAATCGTTTGCGCTTAATCTCATTTACAACGCGCTCTTCTACGCATTGACGCCGCTCGGATTCTGGATCGGGGGCTGGTTCGCGAAACGCTATGATCGGCTGCATACTCTGAGAATCAGCCTGATTCTGCACATGATGTTTTTCTTGCTTATTCTGACGCTTGGCGACGGAATTATCGAGGTTTACGGTGCGATCGCGCTTTGCCAAGGGCTTGCCGTCGGATTCTACTGGGCCGGTATTCTGGTGCTGCTGTACGACGTGTCGTCCAAGATGAATCGAGTCCGATATGTCGGCATCAGCACGGTCATGCTGACAGGGGCCGGCTTGATCGGTCCTCTCGCGGGCGGATGGCTGATCGGCGGAAGCGCGAGATTGACCGGCTATCTGTATGCCTTTGGCTTAACCTTGGCGGTGTTCGCGGCAGTGTTCGCGATCTCCCTCTTTATCGGCAAGCTGCCCTCAAGGCGAAGACGTTATTTGCTTGGCTTGACCGGGGCGATGGCTCGGCGAAACCCGCAATGGGCAAAACTGCTAGGGCTGTGGTTCTGCACCGGATTTCTGGAAGGACTAACGCTCTTCATTCCGGCGCTGCTGCTCTACGAGGTGTTCGAACGCGAGAATATCGTCAGCGTTGCGCTGGCGGCGACATCGCTCGTCTCGGTAGCGTCGAGCTTTTACATGTCCCGCAAGGGGACGATGGAACGCGCTCCCGTCTATATGGGGGTGTGCTCCTTCGGCATCGCGCTTGGCGCGCTGCTCCTGTCCGGAGGGACGGGGACGGTACAGGCTCTTGTGTTTTTGGTCGTTGTCGCCTGTCTGAATCCGGTCTATCACAATACGTTTATTTCCCGCTTTTTTGCCGAGACGGACAAGCTGCCGCTGAAGGGGGCCTTTCGGATCGAATCCGTCGTCCTGTACGAATCGCTGCTGAACTTCGGCCGGGTCGTCCCCTTGGTCGTTCTGCTTCCATTCGCCGATTCGCTGCGAGCGGAAGCGCTCTGGATCGCGTTCGCTTTCGCGGGAGCTCTGCAAGGCGCCGCGGTGTGGCTGACATTTCGAAGAACAAAGCATTCCACGAATTAGAGAGAGGGAACTGATATGAGCAAAATCGTCTACATTGTAGGGGAACTGAATCCCGATGCGATACTGTCCGGGCCGGACGTGAAGCCGGAGCCGAACAAGGAAAAGTTGATCGAGCATTTCGAGCTGACGCTCGGCTCCTCATCGGCCATAACCGCGTGCGTGCTCGCCCGATTGGGCGTGGAGGTAAGGTTTGTCTCCATCGCAGGCAATGACGAGTACGGTCGCTTCTGCATCGAGCAGCTAAAACAATATGGCGTCAACACCGATTACGTGGCGATTACGAATCGGGAGAAGACCGGCATTACCTTCTCGTTGTCCAATCCGACGGACCGTTCGCTGTTGACCTACATGGGTACGATTCCTTTAGTGGAACCGAGTCTTATTCCTCTAACCGAAATTGCCCGCGAAGCAGATCATCTTCATTTCGGCTCGTTCTTCCTGCAGGAGGGTATGAAGCCGCATTGGCAAGAGGTGTTCCGTCAAGTTAGGCAGGCGGGGGTGACTACCAGCTTCGATACCGGATATGATCCGCATGAGCGCTGGGATCGCGAGATCATTGCTTCGCTGCTGGCTCATACCGATTATTTCATACCGAGCGAGACGGAGGCCGAGCATATTTTCGGGTCCTCGGACCCTGAAGGGCTGGCGAACGCCCTTCCTGAGAAACGGGGGTTCGTAGCTTTGAAGCGCGGGAGCGAAGGGGCGTGTTTGCTGGAGCCCTCGGGGACATGGATTCATGCCGAAGCGTTTCGAGTATCGCCGATCGATACGACAGGAGCGGGAGATTCCTTTAACGCCGGTTTTCTGTATGCGACCTTGCACGGAGCGTCGGTCGAGGAACGTCTTCGCTTCGCGTCGGCCTGCGGCGCAATGGCGACACTTCGGATCGGAGGCGTCAAGGGAGCGCCTACGGCGGAAGAAGTGCGTCAGTTTATAGCAGGGCAGTGCTGAGCGACGCCTCTGCGGAAGCGGGAAAGGCTTTGCACCGACATGGAAAGGAGGTGAGGCCGACCTGGAGAAGGTTGGTTAGATCGCAGCTTGAGTGACTTCATGCAAACGGTAAGCCGGCTTTAAAAATCAGCGAACGGGAGATGAATGAGGATGAAGAAGTGGATGGTCCTGCTTGCGGCAATGATGGTGGTACTGGGAATCTCTTCGGCTGTCACGTCGGAAGGCCGCACCTATGCGGCAGGCACGGATTATTACGTATCGACGACCGGAAGCGACAGCAACGCCGGGACGAGCACGACAACCGCCTGGAAAACGCTGCAGTATGCCGCCAACACAGTTCCCGCAGGCAGCACGGTGCACGTCATGGGCGGCGTATACAATCAGAAGCTGAAAATTACGCGATCCGGCTCGGCTGCGGCAGGTCCGATTACCTTCCAGAATTACGCTTCGCAGACGGCAGTTCTGGACGGGACAGGGCTGAGCGTGGCTTCAGAAGACAGCCTGATCGAGATCGAGGATGCCAGCTATATTGTCGTCAAAGGCTTTGAAATCCGCAATCTTCAGACGAGCACGAAAAACAGAGTGCCAATGGGCATCTATATCCACGGTGCGGGCAGCAATATCGAGATTCGCAACAACAAAATTCACGATATTAAAAATACGGCAACGCTGAGCTCTAATCTGGCAGGCCGGGATGCGCACGGGATTGCCGTATACGGCACGAAGGCTCCTGCTTCCCTGAACAATCTGACCATAGACGGGAACGAGCTGTACAATCTGGTGCTCGGCTCCAGCGAATCGCTGGTCGTTAACGGCAACGTCGATACTTTCTATATTACAAACAATCTGATCCATGACAATGACAACATCGGCATCGATCTGATCGGCTTCGAGGGTACGGCGCCTTCTACGGCTTACGATCAGGCCCGCAACGGCGTAGTCAAAGGGAACACCGTTTACAACATCACGTCCAACTACAATCCTTCGTATGGACGTACGCTTCCCAACGGCGAGTATGGCGCAGACGGCATTTACGTGGACGGCGGCAAGGACAGCCTTATCGAGGGGAACTACAGCTACAACAACGATATCGGCATCGAAATCGCCAGCGAACATGCCGGCAAGTCGACCAGCGGAATTACCGTTCGCAACAATTTTGTCTACAACAACAATTATACGGGGATCGCGATGGGGGGCTACGATACCGGGCGCGGCTCTACCGTCAATTGCACGATTGTAGGGAACACCCTGTACAAGAACGATACGAAGGGTTTAAACGGCGGGCAGCTTCTCATACAATACGATACGAAGAACAATATCGTAAAGAACAATATTATGGTGGCCAGCTCCAGCAATATTCTGTTCTTTAACGACTATACGCTCAACAGCGGGAATGTCATCGACTACAATCTGTTTGACGCTCCGGGCGGCTCGGCCGGGGCCAAGTGGCGCTGGAAGGGCGTGACTTACACCGGGTTCTCCGCTTACAAGACGGCGAGCGGCAATGATGCCAACTCTTTGTTCACCGATCCGCTCTTGGTGAATGCCTCAACCGGAGATTTGCATCTGACGGCGTCTTCCCCGGCCATCAATGCGGGAGTAATCGATCTGTCTATTATCGGGACCTCCGATATAGACGGAGACGCACGAGTGCAAGGGCCCAGCGTTGATATTGGAGCGGACGAGCGCTCGTAAAAGCTTATTAAATGAAGACGCCAGCAACCGATTTGTAACGATCGGTTGCCGGCGTCTTATTTTTCCGAGCAGGCTTCTCCATGAGAATTATTGCCCTACAAGCTGTTCAAGCTCGAACGTCATGCCCGTGGAGTCGATGCTGCAGCTACGCCCATAGATAGTAATGTCCACCGGATTGCCGGAGACGACCTTAATGGAAACGCGTTGTTTGTCGACTTCGACGAGCAGCTTCGATTCCTTGTAGGAGACCGGGAAGCTATAGCCGTCCCAGCGCGCAGGAAGGGTAGGGCGGAACGAGAGACGCCCGCCGTCGGAGCGCATGCCCCCGAAGCCGTAGACGATGTTCATCCAAGCGGCGGCGATGGAGGTTGTATGCAGGCCCTCTCGCGTATTGCGGTTGTAGTTGTCCAGATCGAGCCGAGTCGCAAATTCGAAAAAGCTGTAGGCCTCCGCTTCCTTCCCGATCTCCGAGGCCAGTATAGAGTGGATGGAAGGGGAGAGCGAGGACTCATGGATGCAGCGCGATTCGTAATACTCGTAGTTGGCGATTTTCTCGGCTATCGTGTAGTCTCCGCTGTATAGGAACATGAACATGAGCACATCCGGCTGCTTGATCATGTCGTATCGGTATAGACGATCGTACGACCAATGCGAATAGAGCGGAAATTCCGTCACCGGAATCGAATGAATGTCGAGATGGGGCATATCGAAGAAACCGTCGTGCTCCTCGTAAATGCCGGTCTCGGGGTCCTGCGGAATTTTCATTTTCTCCGCTTTGCTTCGCCAATCCACTTGCTCTTCCGCGGTCAGGTCAAGCCGCTCGGCCAGCGCTTGGAACGCTTCTTCGGCTTCCCCGGACATGCGGTCGATGACTTCCAGCGTATACTCGAACAGCTTTTTCGCCATCAGGTTCAGATAGCAGTTGTTGTTGACCATGAGCTGAAATTCGTCCGGCCCCATGACGCCGAAAAAGCCGTACAAGCCGGTCTTCTGCCCCCATTGTCCGCGAGTGGCATAGAAGCGGCTAATTTGAATGAGCATTTCCAGTCCCTTGTCATAGAGGAAATCGAGATCATCCGTCATGCTCGCATAGTGGCGGATACCGTATGCGACGGCCGTGCCGACATGCAGCTGAAGATTCGAATGCTGCCAGAGATCGCAGCTTTCCGTGCCGTCGATTGTCGCGATCGGGTAGAAGGCGCCGGCGCAGTCCAGCTCCTTTGCGCGTGCCAGCGCATGGGGCAGCGATTTGTAGCGGAATTCGAGCAGACTCTTGGCGGCCCGCGAATTGTTGAAAATATAGAAAGGCAAACAATAGGATTCGGTATCCCAGAAGGCGAGACCTCTATATGCTTCTCCCGTCAGTCCTTTGGCGCCGATGTTGAAGCCCGGGTTGTCGCCGTGGTACGTCTGATACAGGTTGAAAATGCAGAAGCGGATACCCTGTTGATTGTCGGGATCGCCCTCAATGACGATGTCAGACTCCTTCCATACATTCTCCCAATAATTCGCCTGGCTCTGCTCCAGCTCCTCGTAGCTCGCGCCGAAGTAAGCTTTTGCTTGCTGCAGCCCAGCGATCCAGAGCCGATCGTTCGTCACCGACAGCTCCTTCTCCGCGCAGTTAAAGACGAATTTATCGAAGGTTGACGCTTCGCCTTGAGTCAGCCGGATCGTCACGTCCTGCCCGATAAAACGGTCAGCCTCGACCGGCTTCGTCTGCACTGCATCCGGCACGTCCAGCGCAAAGCCGGAATACAGCCGATTTTTCGTCCCGGTCGTTTCGCCGAGCATCGCCGTTACGCCTTCCTCCCAGCCGTGGCGAACGCTCTGCCAGAAGCAGCGGCCTTGATCCTCATGTACGACGGAGAAATCGAGCCCCGTTCGAACGTCGACCTGGCCGGAGAAGTTAAGCGGCTCGAATGCGATCCGCTGGCAGCCGAGGTTGGATACGTTCATACTGACGAATCTTTCGAACGTTAAACGAAGCTGCTTGCCGTCGGTCAGATGCCAGACGAAGCTGCGCACATATTTGCCGCGCTTGAAATCAAGCTCTCTCCGGAAGTCGCTGAATTGGCTTGTCGCAAGGTCCAGCGCCTCGCCGTTGACGTTGATTCTCACATACAGCCAGTCCACGGCGCTGACCATAAAGCGCAGAAATCGGATAATGCCTTTGTAATGCGCCGCTACCTTGATTTCCTCGAATAACCCGTTAAAGTAGCTACCGATCAGCGAATCGCCGCCATAGCCCTCCTCAGGATAAGCCCGAACGCCCATATATTCGTTGCCAAGGGAAAATATCGATTCCGAGACGCGATTTCTGCCCGGGTCAAAGCCGTCTTCGACGACCTTCCACGTGTCTACGACAAGATACCTGTCCGCTACTTTTGCCACTTCGATCCGCTCCTCTATATGCTTGGAATCCCATACATGGATTAGAATAGGGCATTCGGAGTAAGGATCGAAGGCTTATCGTTAAGCATTTTATGTGTATTTATACCGAAAATGGCGGGGACACGATTTATCGCGTGACGTTGGTGCGCCGAAGAAAAAAAGCCGCAGAAATCGGCTTTTATGCCGATCTCTGCGACCTGTGTATTTTTATTTGCCCTCTTCGTCGGCACGGCCGAAAGATCAAATTCCGGTTGAAGAAGAATCGCGCAAGGCGTCTCCGACGATTAGTTGTTTCACCGCAGCTTCACGCTCCTCTATTAGTTTGACACGTATTTATCCGTACGTCGCAAAGCGAACGCAGACCGGCTTGGACACTTCAAGCTCAATGCCGGTCGGCTGCAACTGGCCGCTCTCGGCATCGCGCGCGAACGTCACGATGTGGTTGCCGTCGCGATTGGCGACGAGCACGAACCGTCCGTCCGGAGAGACGGCGAAATTGCGGGGATGGCCGCCCAATGTCGGCGCGTGCTGCACAAGGGTCAAGCGACCGTCCGCCGCATCGACGCGATATACGGCGATGCTGTCGTGTCCGCGATTGGAGCCGTACAGAAACTTGCCGTCCGGTGACAGATGGATATCCGCGCAGGCATTGTCCCCTTGCCACGAATCCGGGAGCGTGGAAATCGTCTGCGCAACGCTCAGTGTCCCCGCATCCGCGTCGAACGCGTAGACGGTAATCGTGCCGTTCAGCTCGTTAATGCCGTAGCCGTACGGAAGCTGAGGATGGAAGACGAAGTGGCGCGGCCCCGATCCGGGAGCGATGCTTGTCTCGCTCTGAAGGGATAGCGATTCGCCCGCCGAATCGATCCGGTAGACGAACACCTTGTCCAATCCGAGATCGGAGACGACCGCATAGCGGTTCTGACGGTCGACGATGACCGAATGGACTCTTGCTTGGGATTGGACGGGCAGTACGCTGTTCCCCTCATGCCGATAAACTCCGGCCGAAGGGCCGATTCGCCCGTCGCTTAGAATAGGCGAGACGCCCAACAAACCGCCGTGATAGCTCGCCGTGAAAGCCAGTCGGCTCGTACGGTCAAGCTCGATATGGCAAGTTGTCGCGGGCGTCGTGAGCTCCTCGTTCAACTTCCGCAAGCGCTCTTCGGACGCATCGAAGCGGAATGCAGCCGCAGCGCCGCAGCGCCGTCCTTCCGCGTCCGCTCCTTCTGTAATGGCATAAATCGTCCCCTTATTCTCGTTCGGTACGAGGAATGTCGGATTGGGCAGGCCGTCGGCACGATCCACGATCGTCAATCGCCCGTTTTGTTCGTCGTAAGAGCAGGCGTATAGGCCGGGGCCGTCTTCGCTCGCGTAAGAGCCGATAAAGGCAAAAGTCCGGTTATTCATTCAAATGGCACCTCCGGGTAAACGTCTATCTAGAACTGCATTTTATCACGATTTGCAAGAGAGCGCATGCGAAAAAACAGCGCCAAGCCTTAAAGCAGTCTCTTCACTCTTCCGTACCGTATCCTTCTCCTCGCTCCGATCGGCCTCGCCGGGAAAACTCCTCCTCCTCCTCAAGACCGATTCGCAAACCATGCTGCGGGCGGTTTAATGCCGGTTCGACGCTTTTTACAATAGAAACAGAAAATCAATCGATGTTCATACTCAGTTCATAAACGTACGTTATTTTTCTAAGTGTTGAGCCAATACAAGGAGGAAGCGAAATGTATAAAAACAACGAATGGGCCGTCGAGGCGCACGGACTCGTTAAGGTGTTCGGCGATAACCGGGCGGTAGACGGAGTAGACTTGAAGGTGCGGGCAGGTTCGATATACGGCGTGCTCGGACCGAACGGCGCGGGCAAAACGACCACGATCCGCATGCTCGCCACGCTTCTGCGGCTGGATGCGGGCTCGGCGCGCGTGTTCGGCTACGATGCGGTCAAGGAATCGCAAATTGTTCGCCAATTAATCGGAGTGACCGGACAGTATGCTTCGGTAGACGAGTCGCTTAGCGCGACCGAAAACTTAATTATTTTCTCCCGGTTGCTCGGACTGGGACGGGCGGAATCCAAAGCCAAGGCGGAGGAGCTGCTTGAGGAATTCGGCTTGACGGAAGCGGCGAAGCGTCCGCTTAAAAACTTCTCGGGAGGGATGCGCCGCCGTCTCGACTTGGCGGCAAGCCTGATCGCCCAGCCGCCGCTCATCTTCCTGGATGAGCCGACGACCGGCCTCGATCCGCGCACTCGCGCACAAATGTGGGAGACGATTCGCCGACTGGTGAAGACGGGCTCGACCGTTCTGCTCACGACGCAATATCTAGACGAAGCGGACCAATTGGCCGACCGGATTGCGGTCATCGACCGCGGGCATGTCGTCGCCGAGGGTACTGTAGACGAGTTGAAGACGTCTCTCGGCACTTCATCGCTACATTTGCGAGTGGAACGGGCGACGGACGTACCGGAAGCTCGGCGCACGGTCGAGCAAGTGCTCCAAGCCGTATCCGGCGTGTCGTCGGAAGCCGGCGTCATCACCGCGCCGATGGCGAATGCCGATCTGGTGACCGATTTGCTAGTCGCGCTCCGCGCCAAAGGGATTCGCCTGGCCGAGATGAGCGTGCAGAAGCCGACGCTTGACGAGGTATTCCTTACGATTACAGGCGAAGGCGTCAAAGAAAAAGAGGAGGTTAGCGCATGAGAACCGCATCCGTTAAAGCGGGACCCGCCCGTCAATTGAAAAACCATACGAGCTTCGGGCAATCGGTGCGCCATTCGTTAACGATGGCCTACAGGGGCCTGCTGAAAATCCGACGCACGCCCGAGCAGCTTTTCGACGTTACGCTGCAGCCGATTTTGTTCACGCTGATGTTTACTTACATTTTCGGCGGGGCAATCTCGGGCGACGTGGTCAGCTACTTGCCCGTCATTATTCCGGGAATACTTGTACAGACCGTCATTACAACCTCGATCGTGACCGGCGTACAATTGCGCGAGGATATGGACAAAGGCGTGTTCGACCGGTTCAAGTCGCTGCCGATCGCGCGAATCGCCCCCCTGGCCGGTGCCTTGCTGGCTGACACGATCCGCTATACGATTGCCACCGTGCTTACCTTTTCCATGGGTTATCTGATGGGTTATCGTCCGGACGGAGGTTTGGGGAGCGTCGCTCTCGCGGCGGTGCTGGTCATTTTCTGTTCGTGGGCGATCAGCTGGATTTTCGCATTTTTCGGCGTCATCGCTCGCACCGCCTCAAGCGTGCAGGGGATTTCAATGATCGTGCTGTTTCCGCTCACGTTTCTATCCAACGCCTTTGTGCCGGTAGAGACGATGCCGAAGTGGCTGCAATGGTTCGTCAACATCAATCCGGTCTCGCATCTCGTAACGGCCGTCCGCGAGCTGGCGAACTCCGGAACGGTAGGCTGGGATCTCGGCATTTCACTGCTCGGAGCCGCCGTTATAGTCGCGATTTTTGCGCCGATCACCGTTCGTGCTTATATGCGCCGGACGTAACTTCCCGCAGGAGGAATACAGGACAGGCGAACCCAAAAAGTCCCGCCCTCATTCCAAGTGAATGAAGACGGGACGTTTGTCGATTCCGCCATTTATTGGACGGAAATGGATCGAGCCTGCTGTATATCTCCTGCACAAGGGCGATGCACGCTCTGACGCTGACGTTTTATGGGATCCGCTCTCCGCTGCTCGAATGATCGTCAGGTGAACATCTTCGCAATTCGTGGTATGATGAGAAACGGGTGAGCAGACAATGAACAATAATGAGACAACGAACGCGGCAAACGACGGCCAAGAGACAAATCAAGAAGAGAAATTTGCCGAACTGGTCAAGGCGGTCCATCATAACGGCCTTGTCGCGCTAAGAATGCACTTCGAGCATGTGGAAGGGCAAGTGTTAAACCAGGACGTTTACGGCCCTGTGTTTGTTTTTCAAGTGAAGGACGAGGAGAACGACGGCTATGAATGCGGCTTTTTCCTGCGCGAGCTGGTCGCCAAGTTCCAAGGAGGAGGCAATCCTTCGGAATGGATGGCGTCGTTTTTCATCGAACTAATGAAAACCAAAGGGGGCAAACCGTTCCCTAAGCCGCCTGCCGACGAAGCCGAAGCCAGAGGACTGATTGACAACGTGCTCGTTCCGCAATGCATCAAGGCGGTTACCGAGGAATTTGCTCCAGAGCAGGTTCATGCAGGCTTGGCTTGGAATCAGGAGCACGGCCCCGTATTTGAAACCGGATTCCCGTCGATTCGCGACGGCAATAATGTATGCGCAATTCCCCTTCATCTTCTGTTTACGCACATGCTTCTGAATCGGGATCCTTCAGATATGCTGTTGCAGGGTCTCTACAAAATCAAAGAAGAGCATGGGCTATAGGCACGAGGTGAAAGTACACGAATGGAAACCGTTAAATCTGAATTGTCGCCGGTGCCGATCTGGCGCTGCCGAAACTCCGAATGCAAAGTATGGATCCGAGAGGAGCTGGCATCGTCCGCTTCCCCGGAATGCCCGATGTGCAAAGGCGCTATGATGCGGGGTATCAAGCATTTGCCGAAGCTGGTCAACAAGCACAAGAGCGCCCGCAAGCCTAAGAGCGACGCGGACGCTTGGAAATAACCGCCTCGACGGCTGCACTTATCATTTAAAGAGAGCTTTCTCACTTTCCTGAAGATATGAGGGGAGGAGAAAGCTCTTTTTCTATGGATTTTTTATTCTCACAGTGTTTTCTCATTTTCCTTTGCTATACTGTCGTTAGCCAATCGTATTGACGATGATTCTCATTATCAAGATTTGGCGGCAAACAAGATGGCGAAAGGATGAAGAAAGCATGCGTCAAAGAAAGTTTATAATTAGTACGGTACTTGCTCTCGTACTGTGCGTATCCGTGCTGGCCGGTTGCGGAGGAGGCGCAACGTCCGAGCAGACAGCGGGCGGCGAGGTGAACATATATACGGCGCGCCATTACGAGGTGGATGCAGAGCTGTATGCGGACTTCGAGAAGCAGACCGGCATCAAGGTGAATGTCGTCGAAGGCAAGGCTCCCGAACTGATTGAGCGCATCAAGCGCGAAGGCGGCAGTACGGCAGCCGATCTGTTCGTTACCGTTGACGGAGGCATTCTCAACACGGCGAAGACGGAGGGTCTTCTGCAGCCGTTTCCTTCCGGGGTGTTGGATGAGCAGGTTCCAAGCGATCTGCGAGACAAGGACAACGAATGGCTCGGATTGTCCACGCGCGCGCGCGTCATCGTCTACGCCAAAGATCGCGTAAATCCAAGCGAGCTGTCCACCTATGAAGACTTGGCGACAGACAAATGGAAGGGCAAGCTGGCGGTTCGTTCTTCCACCAATCTGTATAACCTGTCGCTTCTGGCCTCATTGATCGAAATCAACGGCGAAGCGGAGGCTGAGAAATGGGCTGCGGGAATCGCCGCCAATCTGGCGCTTAAGCCCGAAGGCGGGGATCGCGATCAGGCGAAGGCGGTTGCGGCCGGTATAGCGGATGTGGCCATTATGAATACATATTATGTCGGACATTTAGCCAATTCCGACAATCCGGAGGAAGTGAAAGTCGCCGAGAGCATTGGCGTATTTTTTCCAAACCAGCAAACAACCGGAACACACTTGAACTTGAGCGGCGCCGGCTTGATCAAACACAGCAAAAACAAGGAAAATGCGATCAGACTTGTAGAGTTCCTGACGGCTCCTGAGGCGCAAGCGAAAATTTCGAAAGCCAACTACGAATATCCGGTCAACAAAGCGGCTGAAATTCCCGAGCTGCTGAAGAGCTGGGGCGAATTCAAGCACCAGGGAATCGACTTTGCCGCTTACGGGGTTCATAATCCGAAGGCAGTCGAGATCGTAAACAAAGTCGGCTGGGAGTAAAGCAAAGCGATGCGGGAATTTACATATCACCGGGTGTTTCGTAAGATCAAGTCACATCTGAACGGCTGGCTGTGGATGACGATGTTGGGGGCGGCAGTTATACTGCTGCCCATTCTCTATGTTTTGTCCACTTTGTTTCACAGCCCGACGGACAATTGGTCGCGCGTGAAGCAGTATCTGTTTGTCGACTACGCGCTCGGCTCTTTGGAACTGGTCGTGTACGCGGGTTTTACCGCTACGGCTTTGGGCGTAACGCTGGCTTGGCTTGTCGGGCGTTATTCCTTCCCCTTGCGCAATTTTTATCGCTGGGCGTTGATCTTGCCGCTGGCCCTTCCCCCCTATATTGCGGCATATACATACCGCACGATGACCGGCTATACAGGTTTCATTCAGAGCACGCTGCGCAACGAATTTGGCGTGTCCGTGCCTCCCCGGGTATTTGAGGTCGTATCGCTGAGGGGCGCGGTGTTTATTCTCGTTTTGACTTTGTTTCCTTATGTTTATATGCTGACGCGCAATTATTTGGAGCGTCAAAGCGCAGTCTACCTGGACAATGCTGCCCTTCTGGGACATGGCGGCTTCTCGCAATTTTTCCGCGTCATGCTGCCGCTTGCGCGGCCGGCTATCGTCGCGGGCGGAATGCTTGTCGTCTTTGAAATCATGAGCGATTACGGGGTAGCCAGCTATTTTGGCGTGCAGACGCTGTCTACCGCAATTTTTCAAACGTGGTTCGGTCTGTACGACGTGGATTCGGCCATGCGGCTAGCGGCATGGTTGATGCTTGCAGTCATCGGGTTGTTTAGTCTGGAGCGATACTTGCGCCGCAATCGGCAGTACAGCTTTGCCGTCGGCGGCCACGCTCGCAGCTTGAAAAAACTGCGGGGAAAGGCGGCTGCGGGAGCCAGCCTTTATTGCGGGTTTGTTTTTTTCCTGGCGTTTGCCCTGCCCGTTGCGCAGCTTGCGGTATGGACGTCATGGACGCTGAACAAAGTATGGCGCGCCGACTTCCTTAATCTGATCCAAAGCACCTTCGCCGGCGCCGCCTACGCGACCTCCATCGTGATCGTTCTGGCTCTGCTGGCCGCCCGCACCACGCGCAAGCTCGGGTCCGGTTTCGCCTATGCGCTGTCGAGGATGATGACTTCAGGGTATGCGGTACCGGGGGCAGTTGTCGCTATAGGCGTGCTCGGGGTGTTTACACTGCTGGATCATCGATTGTCCGGCTTTTACATCCGGCTAGGATACAATGAAGGGGCACTGGTACTCAGCTTGTCGCTGGGGATGCTGTTGGCCGGTTATGTTATCCGTTTTTTCTCGATGGGCTACAATGCGTTGGAATCCGGCTACGAAAAGCTGCCGAACGCCTATTTGGAGGCATCCCGATTGCTCGGCCGCGGTTCGTGGCAGACCTTTGCGCGGGTAGAGCTTCCGCTTCTGCGCGGCTCGCTGTTAACCGGCTTTATGCTCACCTTCGTTGAGATCGTCAAGGAGCTTCCGCTTACGCTGCTGCTGCGCCCCTTCAACTTCGATACCTTGGCTGCGCGCGCTTACCGATACGCGGCAGACGAACGCATTTACGAGGCGGCTCCTCCGTCCTTGCTGCTTGTGCTGATCAGTCTGTTGTCCGTGTGGCTATTGAACAGATGGGGAAGGGAGAAATAGAGCAATGATCGTACAATTGCAATTGGAGAATTTGACTTTCCGCTATGCCCGCAAGCAGCCGCCGGTTCTGGATCGATTTTCATTGCAGATGGCCAAGGGGGAAATTGTCGGTCTAGTCGGTGCAAGCGGCAGCGGCAAAAGCACATTGCTGCGACTGATCGCGGGTCTGGAATTGCCCGAAAGCGGACGAATTGTTCTGGACGGCAAACTGATGACGGACGAACGTGTCTATATCGAGCCGGAGAAGCGCGGCGTAGGGATGGTCTTTCAGAACTATGCGCTGTTTCCCCATCTGACAGCTGCCGAAAATATTCGTTTCGGTCTGCACCGCATGCCGCGCGAGGAACGCCGGAACCGGATTCGGGAAATGCTGGAGCTGGTCGAAATGCGGGAGTACGCCGATCGTTACCCCCATCAGTTAAGCGGCGGACAGCAGCAGCGCATCGCGCTTGCCCGCGCATTGGCTCCCGGTCCGGCCGTGCTGCTCATGGACGAGCCCTTTAGCAATCTCGATGCGGATCTGAAGGAAAACATTCGCGGAGAGCTGCACGATATTTTGCGAACGTCAGGCACGACTTGTCTGTTTGTGTCGCACGATCGCGCCGATACCGAGGCGGTCTGCGATCGCGCGATCGTCGTCGGAGCTTCGGTTTGACGTTGATAACTATTATCAATTAGAATAAAATCAACTTTTAGACGTTGCCGGAGCTCGGATATCCGGGAGAGGAGGGCCTCTGGTGAAAAAAATTCTTCTAATCGAGGACGAGAAAAATATGGCTCGTTTCATTGAGCTGGAACTGCGGCACGAGGCCTTCGACGTAACTGTCGCCGGCGACGGTATATCCGGACTTCAGATGGCGATTCAGGAAAGCTGGGACCTCATCTTGCTGGATCTGATGCTCCCCGGTATGGGGGGGTTGGAGCTGTGCAGCGAAATTCGCAAGACGAGAAGGGTGCCGGTGCTGATCATTACTGCCAGGGATAGCGTGTCTGATCGCGTTTCCGGGCTGGACAGCGGTGCGGACGACTACATCGCCAAGCCCTTCGCCATTGAAGAGCTGCTGGCCCGTATTCGCGTCGTGTTCCGCCGACAGGCGGAAAGTCTGGAGCAGGGCCCGTCCGTCCTGCGCGTCGCGTCGTTAAGCATGGACCGCGACGCGCGCACCGTGCGCAGGGGAACGCAAGCTATTTCGTTGACCAAGCGCGAATTCGCGCTGCTGGAAGCGTTCATGTCCAGCCCTAATCGCGTTCTATCCCGCGAAAGTCTGCTGGACCGGGTGTGGGGCTACGATCGGGCGGTGGATAACAATGTTGTCGATGTGTACGTGCGCTATTTGCGGAACAAAATTGATCTCCCGGAGGAACCCAGTTGCATAGAGAGCGTGCGCGGCGTAGGCTACATCATGCGAGCAACCTGATCAAGCGCATTCTTGGCAGTCATGCCCAAATCCCGATCAAATGGAGACTGACGCTTTGGTCGGCTTTTCTGCTGTTCTTCCTGTTCGCCGCGTACAACGGGATCCAATCGGTCGTTGCCGAGAGATGGACAGTCGGCCAGGAGCAGAAGGAGATGGAGCGGGAGCTGCGGGAAATTTCCAACCATTTGCTTGCCAAGGAATACGATATCGCAGATAAGGATAATGTTGCGGTACGCAGCTACTTGCAGCGCGTGAACCGGCCCCGGCAACTGATTCGGCTGCTGGATCGGAACGGGAATCCGGTCGTCTCCGTTTCGCAGGACATGCCCGAAGAATGGACGGAGGACGAGGTTTTAAGCAGACGGGGCCCTTTGACGATTTATCAATTTGACGGTTACGTGGAAATTATCCGTAGTATGGAGCACTACGACAGAATGATCGCGGTCTTTTTTCGGGTGATGCTGCTTTGCAGTGTCGGAGCCGTGCTGATCAGCGCGGCCGGGGGCTGGCTGTTGGCCAGGCAGATGTTGAAGTCTTTGCAAACCGTGAACGAAACGATGCGCCGGGTAAAGGAAAACGGCTTGCAGGAACGGGTGGTCCTGGACGGGGCGTACGATGAAATATATTTGTTGAAAAAAATGTTTAACGAAATGATGGAACAGTTGGAACGATCCGCTCGGCAGCAGCGCCAATTTGTCGAGGATGCATCCCATGAGTTGCGCACGCCGATTGCCATTCTGGAGGGACATCTCGGGATGCTCCGGCGCTGGGGCAAGCGCGATGAGGAGATTTTAGACGAATCGTTGCAGATTTCGCTTGAGGAGCTGGCGAGGCTTAAGGCGCTCGTACAGGAGATGCTTTCGCTGACTCATGCCGAACAGCCGCTTGGCGACGAACCGAAAGTCTGCATCGGACCGAAACGGGTGCTGCAGCGGGCGATTCAGAACCTAAGAATGGTTCATCCTACATTTCAGTTTGAATCGGACGTGGCGGAGCTTGCCGGATACGGAGTAGCCATCGCGGCTTCCCGTCTCGAGCAGGTTGTGTTGATTGTGCTGGATAACGCGGTCAAGTATTCGGGCGATAGCCGCAAAATCGAGTTAAAGGCTCGTCTGGCCGACAAGTTCGTCGTGCTGAGTCTGATCGATTACGGGATCGGCATGGCCGAGCAGGACTTGTCGCGTAGTTGGGACAGATTTTATCGCGCTGAGAAATCGCGCAGCGATAAGATTGGCGGTTACGGGCTGGGCTTGTCCATTGCCAAGCGGCTCGTAGAGCATGCAGGAGGAACAATCGGAATCGCCAGCAGGCTGACAGAAGGCACGACGGTGACCATTCGTTTGCCCCTGCTGGACAACTGTGCCATGCCGGAGTCCGCAGAGTTGCCGGGCGAACCGGCTGCGGAGGGGGAGGAGAATGAATCAACGGGCTAGAAGGCTGCTACTGATTCTGATACTGCTGTTGACGGGATGCGGTCAAACTGCGCAGCGTCATGTTCAATTGCCGAATGCGGGAGACGGAAAGGGAATTATTCATATTTATTCGGCTAGGCATTACAATGCGGACCGTGCGATCTACGACGCATTCGAGAACAAGACGGGGATCAAGGTCGTAGAGGTGAAAGGAACGGCCGAGGAGCTGGTGCAACGGATGAAGCGGGAAGCGGCGGAGACCGAAGCTGTGGCGGATCTGTTCGTCGCTGTGGACGGCGGGGTGCTGCAGCATGCCAAGGAAGCGGACGTGCTGCAGCCGATTGATTCTGAGGAGATTATACGGCAAGTGCCGGCTCGACTGCGCGATTCCGAGGGCTACTGGGTGGGCATCGCGTCAAGAGCTCGTGCGATCGCCTATGCGAAAGACCGTGTCAAGCCGGAGCAACTGTCCACCTACGAGGCGTTGACGGGTGAACGCTGGCGCGGCAAAGTGCTTGTGCGTTCCTCGGGCAGTCCGTACAATCAATCACTTTTGGCTTCTTTCATCGCTCTGAACGGTGAGCAAGCTGCGGAAAACTGGGCGAGGGGCATCGTAAAAAATTTGGCTCGTGAGCCAAGCGGCGGCGATCGGGATCAAATTCAGGCCATTGCCAAAGGCATCGGCGATGTGGCGCTGGTGAACACTTATTATCTCGGTCAAATGCTGACTTCGGGAGATCCGGAGGAAGCGGAGGCTATCAAACAGGTGGGGATTTACTATCCCAATCAACAAACGAACGGGACGCATTTGAATATCAGCGGCATCGGATTGGCGAAGCATTCCCCGAACAAGAAAGCTGCTTTATCGCTTATTGCTTTTATTGTAAGCAAGGAAGGCCAGTCGTTGTTGGCGCAGAAAAGCTTTGAGTTTCCGGTGTACGCCGAAGCGGAGATTCCCGAGTTCATGCGCGAGTGGGGAGAGTTCCGTCCGCAGGAGCTCGATTTTGCCCTTCTCTCGCAATTTCACCAACAGGCGACGGAGATGATGCGGCGGGCTGGCTGGAAATAATCGAGAAGAGAAAATACCTTGACAATTCTCCTCCAATCTATATGATATTATAATGTAATGTGAAAATGATTCTCATTGTCAATTATGTCCAATCCATTGCTTTATGTGAAGCTGTATAATCGAGGAGAGTTCAAACATGAAAAAAGTTCTTATGCCCGCCCTTCTAATGTTTGTTCTGATTGTGAGCGCATGCGGAGGCAAGCAATCCTCGGAGCCAAGCCATGCCGGCGCTTCTTCAAGCGCCGCTGCGGAGAGCAGCGCTCCGGCAAACAGCGAGGCTGCGAGTCAGAACCCAACCTCCGGAACCGTCACCTACGAATCCGAGAACGGTCCCGTGGAGATTCCGGCCAGCCCGCAGCGGATTATCGGCTTGACGAACGCGCCGAACATTATTTCCTTGGGCGGGCAATTGGTAGGCGTGGACGAGTGGACGAAGAAAAATCCGCTGTTCACCGATAAATTAGCCTCGGTAGAGACGGTATCCGATGCCGATCTGGAGAAGATTATCGAGCTTGAGCCCGATCTGATCATTGCCGGCTCCTGGATGAGCAACCTCGACAAGATGAGCGAGATCGCCCCTACCATTATATATACGTGGGGCAAGCTGGACTATTTGGCGCAGCAGCTCGAAATCGGCAAGCTGCTTGGCAAGGAAGCGGAGACGCAGGCGTGGATCGACGATTTCACCAGCCGCGCCAAAGCGGCGGGAGAAGCGATCAAAGCGAAGCACGGTGCCGACGTAACCGTGTCCGTGCTCGAATACGATGCGAAGGATTTCTATGTATTCGGCAACAATTGGGCGCGCGGAACCGAAATTTTGTACCAGGCGATGGGGCTGAAGATGACGGATAAGGTAGAAGCGGACGCTCTCGGGCCGGGCTACTACACGCTGTCCCTTGAAGTTATTCCCGAATATGCCGGAGATTTTATCGTCTTGAGCAAAAGTAGTAATGGAGACAACGCGTTTCTGAATTCGGAGACGTGGAAAAATATCCCGGCCGTGAAAGACGGCAAAGTGATCGAGATCGATACGGAAGCCTCTTCGTACAGCGATCCGACGACGCTCGAATATTTGCTGGACATTTTCAAACAAGGATTTCTGGAAAACTAACGAATCAGACGCAGCCGCTCTCCTTCGTCCTATGGACGCAGGGGAGCGGTTTTTCTATGACCGGTTATTGACGACGGACTGGTAAAATGTTACTATCATTTATAGACCGACGGTCGGTCTAATGAAGAGGAATCATTCGGAGGGAACGTTAATGAGAGTCTCCAAGAAGCCCGAGGAAAGGAAAAACGAAATTCTGGATGCCGCCGAAAGGCTGTTTGCGATTAAAGGCTATTCTCGCGCGACGATTAACGATATTTTGCATGAGGTTGGGATCGCCAAGGGAACGTTCTATTATCACTTCCAATCGAAAGAGGAAGTAATGGATGCGATCGTGATGCGGTATATCGAATCGGGGGTGGAGGCGGCCAAAGCAATCGCCGCAGACACTACGCTGACCGCCCATGAGAAGATGTTCCGGATCGTTGCGTCCGGCGGCCCGGAAACGGGGGGGAAGGAACGGATGATCGAGCAGCTTCACCAGGTCGATAATGCGCAGATGCATCAGAAAAGCCTGGTGGAGACCATCGTCCGCCTTGTGCCCGTACTGACGGAAATTATCGAGCAGGGGATAAAGGAAGGAGTTTTTCATACGCAGTACCCGCGTGAAACGGTGGAGTTTCTGCTTGTATCGTCGCAGTTTCTGTTCGATGAAGGCATCTTTCAGTGGGAGCCGGAGGAGCTGGCGAAGAAGGCGACCGCTTTCGCCGCCGTCATGGAATCGACTCTGGGGGCGGAGCGGGGCAGCTTCGCTTATATGATGGGCGTAGTAACGAAAGAGACGAACGGTCCGGCCGCAGTCGGGGAAGGGAGCTGACGTCAAGAAGATGCTTATTCGGATGCTGAGAAGGGATTGGCTTCGCAACAAAAGCATTTCCGCGGCTTTGCTTGTGTTTATCGCGCTATCGGCGCTGCTCGCTTCCAGCGGAGCGAATATGATCGCCGAGTTGTCCAACTCGCTCGGAGCGCTGTTCGCCAAGTCCGGCGTGCCGCACTACGTGCAGATGCATGCCGGAGAAGTCGATCGTGCGTATATCGATCGGTGGGCGCGAGACGACAGCCTTGTTCGGCAGCATCAGACCGCCGAGATGATCAGAATCGAAGACGCTCATCTTGCGCTCGGCGATAAAGCGACGGTCGGAAACGGCGGCATAATGGACCATTACTTTGTCCGCCAGAATCCCTACTTCGACCTGCTGCTCAACCGGGACAGCCAGGTGATACAGGTGAAGCGGGGAGAGGTCGCGGTCCCGATTTATTACAAACAGCGCGACGGTCTGGAAATCGGAGACAAGGTGCGGATCGCCGCCCAAGGCTTCGACATGGAGCTTACCGTATCCGAATTTGTCCGGGATGTGCAGATGAATCCTTCTATTATTCATTCGAAGCGTTTTGTCATAGATGAAAGGGATTTTGCCCGGCTTAACGGCAGCGGGATCGGAGAACGGGAATATTTGATTGAATTCCAGCTCAAGGATGCCGCCACGCTTGGCGAATTCAGAACCGCGTACGAGACGTCGAGCTTGCCGAAGCTGGGGCCTGCGATCGACCATACGCTGTTCCGCACGCTGAACGCGTTGACGGACGGGCTGCTCGCGGCCGTCATTCTTCTGGTCAGCTTCTTGATCGGGGCGATTGCGATTCTATGCCTGAGATTTACGATTCTTGCGGCGATCGAAGAGGATTACCGGGAGATTGGCGTGATGAAGGCGATCGGGATCGCGCCCAAAGAGATTCGCAAGCTTTATTTGCTGAAATACGTGCTGACGGCCGCAATCGCGTCCGTTATCGGCTATGCGACGTCGCTGCTGCTTCATCCGCTGTTTACCCGCAACATTATGCTTTATATCGGCACAGCGCCGAAGGGGCCGGCGCTGCAGCTCGTTCCGATTGCCGCCGCTTTCTTTATTTTCGCCATCGTCGTTTTGTTTTGTATGTTGACTTTAAGGCGGTTTAATCGGATTTCGGCAGTGGAAGCGCTGCGCTCCGGAACGGCGGGGGAAGCACGGCCGTCCGGAACGAAACCGTCGCTGCACAGAAGCAGAACCCTCAGTGTCCCGTTGTTTCTCGCCGTCAAGGATATCGTCGGCCGCTTTAAGATGTATCGGATGCTGCTGTTCGTCTTTATAATCAGCTCGTTTATTATGCTTGTGCCGATCAACTTTTTTCATACGGTGCAATCCCCCGACTTTAACAACTATATGGGCATCGAGAAGAGCGATCTGCGTATCGATCTGCAGCACGCCGGCTCAGCCGAGGACGACTATGAGCGCATTCTCGCACAGCTGAAGAACGACAGCGACGTGGAGCGCTACGCCGCGGTGCTCGTCGGCTCGTTCAAGACGATCGGCGCTGAAGGCGCGCTTGAGAATATGACCGTGGAAACCGGGGACTTCACGACGTTCCAGCTGGAATATTTGCAGGGAGCGGCACCGTCGCGGGCCGACGAGATCGCGCTCTCCTATTTGAACGGCCAAGAAATGGAGAAGAAGGTGGGCGATCCGATCCGGCTTATCGTAGACGGTCGGGAAACAATGCTTAAGGTGAGCGGCATCTATCAAGACGTAACGAACGGGGGCCGTACGGCCAAGGCGGCGCTGCCCGTTCGGCCCGAAACGGTGCTTCGCTACGAGCTTGCAGTCGATCTGAAGCCAGGGGTGAACGTCGCCGCCAAGAGGGAGCAGTACGCGCAGGAGATGAATCCGGCGAAGGTGACCGATCTGGCCGGCTACATGGCGCAGACGTTCGGCAATACGATCGATCAGCTCAGGCTCGTCACGAGAGTGGCCACGGCCGTCGCTTTGCTCGTATCGGCGCTCATTACGGTGCTGTTCCTGAAGATGGCCGTAGCCAAGGACGCCGGTCAAATCGCAATTATGAGAAGCATCGGTTTCTCGCTGCGGCATCTCCGCATCCAGTATGCGACGAGGGCGCTAATCGTGCTTGCCGTCGGCATCGCCGTAGGAACCGTGCTCTCCAATACGGCGGGACAGAGCGTTGCGGGATTCGCCATGTCGTTTATGGGGGCCGCGCGCATTCAATTCGCCATCGACCCGCTTCAGGCTTATGTGCTGTATCCGTTTCTGCTGCTGGCCGCCGTATCTGGTACGGCGCTTGTCAGCCTCGTATCGATCAGGAAAATGAACATTTCGGAGATGAATGCGACCTAGGGCGTGCATGCATACACGCCCTAACAAGGAGGAATTGCGATGGGAGTGCTGTTGGAAGCGAAAGAGTTAAGTAAATCGTATGCAAGCGGCCCCAATGACGGACAACAGGCGCTGAAAAAAGTGAACCTGCAAGTTCGCAAGGGCGAATTTATAGCGGTAATGGGGCCGTCGGGCTCGGGCAAGTCCACGCTGCTGTATAGCTTGAGCGGGATGGATCGGGCCAGCTCCGGCAGCGTAACGTTCGGCGGCGAGGAAATCTCCTCCTACTCCGAGAAGCGGCTGTCCGAGCTAAGGCTGGCGAAAATGGGGTTTATTTTTCAACACATCCATCTGCTTAAAAACTTGACCCTCTTCGACAACATCGTTTTGTCCGCTTACCTGGCCAAGCGCAGCAGCCGCAAGGAGATTAACTCAAGAGCGCTGGAATATATGCGGAAGTCGGGCATTGCCGAGCTGGCCGGCAAGAACATTACGCAGGCGTCGGGAGGGCAGCTGCAGCGAGCCGCCATCTGTCGGGCGCTGATCAATCAGCCGGAAATCGTGTTCGGAGACGAGCCGACCGGCGCGCTTAATTCCAAAACCGCGGGAGAGATAATGGACCTGCTCGCCGATATCAATGAATCCGGTACGACGATTTTGCTTGTGACGCACGATGTTAAGGTAGCGGCGAAGACGGAGCGCGTTCTGTTCATGCTGGACGGCTCCCTTGTAGCCGAGCGTCGGCTTGGCAAGCTGAACAAGGAAAAGCAGAACGGCAGGGCCAGGGAAGAAGAGCTTACCGGCTGGCTGGCGGGCTTGGGACTGTAACGACGAGAGGGAGGAGGCAGGGAGATGCCACAATCGGGAACGGGGCAAGTGGAAGACTACATGAACAAGCTTCAGCATTCGTTAAAGCCGGAGATCGAGGAAGCGAGGCGCATCGTGCTGGCCGCGGACGCTCGTCTGACCGAGCATATCAAGTGGAACGCGCCGAGTTTTTGCATCAACGGCGAAGACCGGATTACGATGAATTTGCGCGCCAAGGCGGGAGTGCTGCTCGTCTTTCACCGGGGAGCCAAAGCCAAGCAGGGCCGATTCGAGTTTCAGGACGACACGGGTCTGCTGGAGTGGGCGGCTGCCGATCGGGCCACGGTTAAGCTGACGGATATGAACGATGTGCATGCAAAAAAAGAACGACTGACACAAGTCGTCTCGCAGTGGATTGAGGCTACGAGCAAGTAGCGCGATTTAACTCAGAATTTTTTGGAAAACCTCTAAACTTTTTCCCAATTCGCCGCGTCTTAATATAAGAAGAAATCACATACCGGCGGAGGGCGGAAACGTGTCCATTGATCTCGGCAAAAGCAGGGCATTCGCATTAATCGGACTCATCACCGGCGGGCTGCTATTGGCATCCTGTTCCGATAGAAATGTAAACCTAAGCCCGGCGGCAGTCGGCGAATCTCTCTCTCAGGAAGGGGGACTTGCAGCAGATGCTGCGACTAATGTCGCGCACGAGCAGCCGATCCCTGGGGACGAGGAGACTTTTCAGACCTATATACTGGCCTCGATTCCCGAGCGGAGCATCTATCTGTTCGCCGAAGAGAATGGCGTTACACTTCAAGTCGGCGATCTCACACGGCAGTACGATTGGATTTACATGACTCCACGCGGAATAGAGCCCAGACTGAAGCTTGGGGACTTTGATGCCGATGGCAGGGACGAGTTGGCCGTCAATCTGTATATCGGATCGGGAACGGGGATTTCCGTAGAAGAGCTGCACATCGTCGAGCTTGACGATCTGCGGGATTATCCGCTGGCGTTGGAAGACGTCAGATCCCAGATCGATCAAGCGATCGACAGGCTGAAGGTAAGCCATGACATTCCTGGCCGGTATGCGGACAAGGAATTGTCGTTCGGGAATTGGATCGGCTACGAAATGGCTGGAGCGGGGCTGCAGATCGTAATAGGGCTTGGCGTTCCGGAACAGGGGGCGATGCCCGAATACATCGGCGAGCTGAATGCGGATGTCGCCTATAAGGAAGGGAAATACGAGTTAACGGATTTTCGTTTTGAAGAGGATGAACAGGCAGCTGCTTCCCAAGGGGAGAGCGGGTTAACGGAGCTGGGTGTGAACAACGAAGCGGCGGAATCGCCGGACGGCCGGTACCTGGTTGAAGCCTATGGGGTCAATACGGGAATTGCGGCAGGCGGCTTGCATCCCGCGGAAGGCATCCGGCTCGTGAACGTAAGCAACGGGAAAGAGCTGTGGTCGGCTATGGGGTACTACAGTCACTCCTTTGTCTGGTCCCCGAACAGTCGTTATGCAGCCGTATCCTATGAGGCTCGCACTTGGGGAGGAACGGTTGCGGTCGACACGCTGGACGGCTCGGAAATCACGTTGCCCGATGTCGAAGCGCTGCGGCGGGAATGGGACGGGGAGACTTCAGTGAACGAGCATCGTTCCGACCCGCTGTTCCGGTCCGAGGAGTGGCTGGACGATCGCAGGCTGCGCGTGTCGTTCGAATGGTTCGGAGCTAATGGAGAAGGTTACTCCGGGGAATACGTCTACGACGTCCCCGGAGGCAAGCTTCTCGAACTACATCCCAACGCTTAAACGATCTTGAATAAGCCTATTTTTCCCGCGATATTGGTTCAATCTCCAACGCTTCTCGTCAAAATGCGGAAGGTGTTCGAAACGTCTGATTCTTCGATCGGCCTGCTGTAATGGAAGCCTTGATGGATCGTACAGCCGAATCCGTTCAAAATTTGCGCGGTATCCTCGTTTTCAACGCCTTCGGCGATTGTCTGCAGCTGGAGGCTTTCGGTCAGTGCCGCAATCGTTTTGACGATGGAATGATTGTATACGTTAGAGCAAATATCCATGATGAAGGAGCGATCGATCTTCAAGCAATCGAGAGGAAACTCCTTAATCCACCGGAGCGAGCTGTAGCCTGTACCGAAATCGTCCATGGCGAGCTTGACGCCGATGTCTTTCAGCCCCCGCATCGTCGCGATTGTCGTCTGTGCATCCATTGCCATGCTCTCGGTAATTTCCAGCTCAAGCAGGTTAGGGTTCATCCCCGTATCGTTAAGAATGTGCTTAACGGTAGCGCACAGATGAACGTCGGCAAATTGCTTGGAGGACAGATTGACGGCAATTTTCAGAGGAGAGTCCGTCTCCGCATGCAGCTGCTTGCCGAAGCGGCATGCTTGCTGCAGCACCCATTCTCCGATTTCGATAATGCAATCGGACTCTTCCGCGATCGGGATGAACTCGACCGGAGACACGTCGCCGAGAAGCGGATTTCTCCAACGGATCAGGCTTTCGAAGCCGATTACATTCCCGTTGAGGCAATCGTATTGAGGCTGATAGACGAGTCGAAGCTCCTGCCGTTCGATCGCTTTCTTAAGCTGCAGCTCGATCTGAACCCGGCGTTTGATCTGCTCGTTCAACAAAGGCTCCCAGAACTTCATCTGATGGCCGCCCTGCTTGCGGGCGACGTACATCGCATTCTCCGCATTGGCGAGCAGCTCGTACGCGCCGTATCCGCTCGCCTCTCCGGAGAAGAGCCCCATGCTGATGCGCATGGGAAGCTGTTGATCGTCCAGCGAGATCGGCTTTATCAAGCTCTGGAAGATGGCTTCTGCGAGCAGGAGGCTGGACTTCTCGCTGCTTGAAGTATAAGCGCACACGAATTCGTCTCCGCCGATGCGCGCCGTATAGAAGTGTTTCTCGTACAGCCCGCAGTTTTCGATGCGCCTGGCGATGATCTGCAAAATACGATCGCCTACGTTACGGCCGAACACATCGTTAACGACTTTGAAGTGATCGAGATCGATCGAAGCGATCGTAAGAAGCGATTGCGTCTGATGGATCGTTTCGTCCAGCCAGCGCACGAGAGAGGATCGGTTGGGAAGCTTGGTCAGCGCGTCGTTGTCCCGAAGGAACACGACTCTCTGCTCCATCTGGCGCTGCGGGCTGATGTCGAAGCTGATCATCAGAATGCTCATCACCTCTCCGTCCCGGAAAACGGGCCGAAGATGGGTCAGCAGATAAAGGCCTTTCCACTGCATCTCGTAGCTGATCAGCTTTTCTCCATTCCAGGCTTGATTGTAGAAGGAGGACTGATAACGCGCCAGCTCCTGGGAGAACAGCTCGACGGTATCTTTGCCGGCCAACTGGGAAGAGGGCATTCCGAACAAGCTCAACAGCTCGCCTTCGCCGAACATGCATATGTATTTTCCATCTGTGCGGCACAGCTTCAAAATTAGGCCGCACTGCCCTCGCAGCGTTCCCCGCAGCTCTTCGTGCACGATTGCCAAATCTTCCTCGATTTTGACCAGGTGTGAAAACGATTCCAAAATAAGTTGGTGATTTTGCTCTTGAATTTTAAACAATTGGTCGGATATGGGTTTGTATTTCTGCTTCATAGCGACTTTGCAGCGCAGTAGAAAATTTTCCTCGTGAAGCCCTTCGTCCGTCGGCTGCAGTAGCACATCCTTGAAATAGAAGTCGGAGGCTCCGCTATCCAGCGATTCCAGCGCGTACTCCGATCCTTCGTCGGTATAGCTGCTGACCATAATGACGGGAACGGGGCAGTCGTGCATAATTTGCTTCAATGCCGTCAGCCCGTCCATAACCGGCATCTCGATGTCCATCGTCACGAGATCGGGACGCTTCGAAACGATCATCTCGATCGCTTCCAATCCGTTTCTCGCTTCTCCGACTACGATGAAGCTGTCGTCCTTGGCGAATAGCTTGGCCAGAATGCTGCGCACCAAGCTAGAGTCATCCACGATGAGAACCTTATAGGGCGTCATGGTCACCTCTCCCGGCTTACGATTTCGTCTATTGAAGCTACATCTGGTTGCCGACAAAATCCATTTTCCCACAAATTTATTAGTTTTTTTGCCGAAAGTTTTAAAAAAGTGTTAGGAAAGTGTGAGCGTGCATGCGATAGCGGTTTCGTATGTCGGATAATTCAAGCTTCTGCCGGCAGTTGTGATATACTGTTTACATCATATACACTTTCTGCGCGGCTTCTTGGCGAAGCTCGCTCACCCTTCAAGGAGAGAACGATGGAACGGATACGCAATGGGAATGTTGGAGACGGGCTGAACGAAGAGGCGCTGCAGAAGCTGCCGAACGGCGCCAAGCTCGGTTGGGGGCTGGTCAAACCTTCAACTCGGGGGCCAAAGGGAGAACTCAGCGTCAAGAAGATCGTCGACGCCGCGGTCGCGCTGGCCGACCGGGACGGCCTTGCGGCTGTATCGATGAACCGGGTGGCGGCGTCTCTGGGCTTCACGACAATGTCGCTCTATCGGTATATCGCCAGCAAAGACGATCTGCTCATGCTGATGTACGATTCCGTAAGCGAGCTGGAGTTACCGGAAAGAAAGAGCGGGGATTGGCGGGCCGAGATGCGGGAGTACGTATGGGCGTGCGTGGAGGTATTCGTCAAGCATCCCTGGTTTGGGGATATCCCGGTAACCTCCATCCCGATCATGCCGAACACGCTGAAGATCGTCGATTGGATGCTGGGGACGATGCGCTCCTTTCCGCTGAACGAGCACGAGAAAATGTCGATTCTGCTGCTTCTGAGCAGCTACAGCCGCTCCGTCGGGCTGATCAACCGCGATTTCGGCCAGGCGCTCAAGGCGGGGGCCAATCCGGATACGTTTAACGGGCTGGAGTACAGCGCGGCCCTGAAGCAGCTGGTCAAGCCGGACAACTATCCTCACTTGTATCCGATGGTCATGTCGGGAACTTACGCGGGGGAGAACGAACAGACGAGCACGGTCGGCAACGACTTCGATTTCGGGCTGGAGCGGATTCTGGACGGCGTTCAGCATTATTTGGATACTAGGAAGGGATGACGAAATAAGTAAACGATGAGAAAAAGGGGCGTGTATTTCTTGTAGGAGCGGAGCGTTTGCCTCGGCCGTCGTGAAATTCTCCTGTTGAACATAAGATCAGGGGATGTCCCCTGAGTAGGGTCGTACACAAGATGATCGATTAAGTGATCATCCTTTCGTACGACCCTCTTTATTTGTGAGTCGCCTTCTGTGCCGTCTATCAGCGTACGGCCTTGCGACGGAACGAGATGCCGCACCAAGCGATAGCGACAAGGATGAGCAGCGCGCACCAGCCGACGGCCAGCCAAGCTTGATTGCCGATCGGCGTGCCGGTCAGCAGACCGCGAATCGTCTCGATGACCGGAGTAATCGGCTGATGGTTGGCAACGCCCTGCAGCCAGCCCGGCATCGTCTCCGTCCGTACGAAAGCGCTGGACAAGTAAGGAAGGAACAGCAGGGCAAAGCCGTAGCCGCTGGCTGCGGAAGGGCTGCTCGCGACCAGCCCGATCGCGGCGTACAGCCAGGTGAAGGCGAGAATGAACAGCACGATGATGCCAAGCGCCGCTAACCATTCTACCGGGCCCGCATGAGGACGAAAGCCGACGAGGAAAGCGACGCCGATGACGATCGCTGTGGCGAGCAGGTTGCGGGTAAGACTGGCGGCGACATGACCGGTTATGACGCCCATGCTGTGGATCGGCATCGTGCGGAAGCGGTCGATAATGCCGTTCGTCATATCCACGGAGACGTCAACCGCCGTGCTGGAAGATCCGAAGCCGGCGCACAGCAAAATAATTCCCGGGACGACATAGTCGACGTAGCTGCCGCTCGGGTCGAGCGCGCCGCCGAATACATAGGTGAACAGCAGCATAAGCATCACTGGGAGCATGACGGCCATAAGCAGCGCCTCGACGTTCCTTAGGCTGAGACGGATGCTGCGTCCGATGAAGACGGCGTTCGCGGCGAAGAAGGAAGCCGGCGACGGCGTCAGACGAGACAAGTCATTCATGAGATCGATTCCTCCAAACGAGGTTGGGATGTAAGAGCCAGGAAAACATCGTCCATGCTCGGCTTGCGCAGACTGACCCGCGCATCGGGCGGAAGCAGGGGAGTGAGCTCCGACAGCGCCTGCCGGACGTCGGCGATCGTGCCGGACGTGGCGATCGTTCTCAGCAACGCTTCATTGCGGTCGCGCAGCTCGATCACTTCTTCGCCGAAGCGGGCTTTCAACTCCCCGGCCGTTCCCGTCGCGACGATCCGTCCTCCGTCGATCACCGAGATTTTGTCGGCTAACTGGTCCGCCTCCTCCAAATACTGCGTCGTCAAGAAGACGGTAACGCCGCGCTCCTTCAAAAGAAGGATGATTTTCCATAATGTCTGTCGGCTGATCGTATCAAGGCCTGTCGTCGGTTCGTCCAGGAACAGCACCGGCCGGTCGACGACAAGGCTGACGGCGAGATCGAGCCTTCTGCGCATGCCCCCCGAATATGACTTCACCCGTTTTTTGCCCGCCGCTTCCAGTTCAAATTGCTTGAGCAGTTCTGCCGTGCGGGCCTTGGACTCTGCGGGCGACAGCCCGGAAAGCCTGCAGATCATCCGCATGTTTTCTTCGCCGGTCAGCATTTCGTCCACGGCTGCGAACTGACCGGTCAAGCTGATGGAGCTTTTCACCTTCGTTTTCTCCGCAAAGACGTTGTACCCCGCAATTCGCGCTTCTCCCGCGTCGGCTGCCGTCAGCGTGGACAGGATGTTGATCAGTGTCGTTTTGCCCGCGCCGTTCGGTCCAAGCAGCGCATAGATGCTGCCGGAAGGTACAGACAGGTCGACCCCGTCCAGCACGACTTGTTTGCCGAAGCTTTTCTTCAAACCTTTCGTTTCGATGGCAAATGGATTCATTCAATTTCCCCTTTCCCCTCTTGAAACTGTATGTAATATAAACAGTATATTATGCACACTGTTTTTGAGCAACAAATTTTTCCCGGAACGATCGGCGATCGCCTAAAACAATCCTGTTATTGAGAATGATTTTCAATTATAATCGTTGCAGAGAAAAAGAAGCGGGGAGGAGCGTCGCGTTGAATTATCAAGACCACGTCCTGTTGTGGAATCATGCGTTCGTTCAAGTCATGGATCTGCGTCATACGTGTATGGAACGGGGAGCGGCTCTGCGGGCTTATCGGCTGCCGTCCAGCGCCTTTATTTATATTGTTCGCGGAAGCGCGATGGTCGGTTTGGATGGAGAGAGCAAGCCGCTGGAGCGATTTCACGTGCTGCACGGGGGCAAGGGCATGTGCCTGGAGATTGAGGCGCAGGAGCTGCTCGAATATTATTTGATTTTGTATAAGGCGAATGTGCCGCTGCCCTGTCGCCAAGAGCTTGCCAGCCTGCTGGATAAGGAGAAGCCGTTCCATCTGCGATACGACTTTAAGCCCGGGGATCCGCTTGTCCTGTTCGATCCGCTCGTTCGGATGAACCGAAGCTGGCAGGGAGAGAAGCCGGAGGAGCGGCTGTATGCCAAAGCTCTATTTTACCGATTCGTGCACGAGCTGCTGCGGCAGTTCGCCGACCAAGGCGTTGCCGCGTTTAAGCCCGATCCGGCCGCGCAGGCGGTACGCTATATTCACCAGAACTACAAAGAGCCCATTACGCTGGAAGCTCTTGCCGAGCTGCTCGACTGCCATCCCCGGCACCTGCAGCGGCTGTTCAAAACCAGGACGCGAACGAGCCCGATCGACTACCTCATTCGCGTGCGCATGAATAGAGCGAAAGAACTGCTGCTGACGACGGATTTCGTCCTTAAGGATATAGCTGAGTGCGTCGGCTACGCCGACAGCTATTATTTCAGCCGGCTGTTCAAGAAGTCCGAGGGAGTTTCGCCGATACACTTCAGGGAGAACGCCGGCGTCTCCGATCTGGGCGGCAGTCGCTATAATCCATTTCGTTTGTCCGGATTCTCTATTGTGAAGGACGCTTCGTCTCGCTATATTGTTAATGAGCATGATAATCATTATCAATTGGAGAAAGAGGGAGTCTTACACATGCATTGGCAAGCCAAATCTAGAACACTCGCATTCGCAACTTTGCTGCTCGGTCTATCTTTATTGCTTGGAGCGTGCGGCGCAGCAAACAACAGTCCTTCCGCAAGTCCGGCGGCTTCGTCCGGCAGCGCCGCTACGCCGTCGCCGTCCGCCTCCGCATCGCAGGCGTCCGAGAGCGAGGCGCCGCGCGTCGTCAAGCATGCGATGGGCGAAGAGACGCTCGTCGGCACGCCGAAGCGCGTCGTCATTCTGACCAACGAAGGAACGGAGGCGTTGCTCGCGGTCGGCATCAAGCCGGTCGGAGCGGTGCAATCCTGGATCGGAGACCCATGGTACGACCATATCAAGGACGAAATGGAAGGCGTAACGGCGGTAGGGGACGAAATTCAACCGAACGTCGAATTGATCGCCAGCCTTGAGCCGGATTTGATTATCGGCAATAAAGTCAGGCAGGAAAAAATATACGAGCAGTTGAAGGCGATCGCTCCGACCGTATTCGCGGCCGATCTGGGCGGGAACTGGAAGGAAAATTTCACGCTGTACTCCGAAGCGGTCAACAAAAAGGCGGAAGGCGAAAAGGCGATGGCCGAGTTCGACAAGCGCGTCGAGGAAGTGAGGGCCAAGCTGGGAGACAAGGCGGCGACGAAAGTGTCGTTGGTCCGTTTCTCAGCCTCGCAGGTTCGCATCTACCAGAAGCAAACTTTCGCGGGAGTGCTGCTGAACCAGCTTGGAATCGCCCGTCCGGAGGCGCAGGATAAGGACGCGTTCATCGAGGTCATGACCAAGGAGAACATTCCGAGTATGGACGGGGACGTCATGTTCTACTTCGTATCGGAAAACCAGGGCTCTACGGATGCGGCCAAAGTGGTGGAAGAATGGATGAACGATCCGCTGTTCAAAAACTTGAACGTAGCCAAGAACAATAAGGTGATTCAAGTGGACGAAGCGATCTGGAACACGGCCGGAGGCTACGAAGCGGCGAACCTGCTGCTGGACGAGCTGATCGCTTACTTCGAAGTGAAATAAAACAAGGTACGCCGGCAAGCTGACGCTCGTAACGCGTCGGCTTGTTGAGCTTTGGGCGACAGGTGAGGCAGTTGAAGCAATCAAAGCAATCCAAGCATTCAAAGGAAAATACGTTTCGTTTACATAACCGCAGGCTGAGGCTGGCCGGTCTGGTCGTTGGCGCGGTTCTGCTGCTTGCAAGCGTCTTATTGAGCGTTTTGCTCGGTCTTCATCGTTACGGAATACCGGAGTTGTGGCAAGCTTACCGCCATTTTGACGGTTCCAACGACCATCTGATTTTGACGACGACTCGGGTTCCGCGGGCGCTTGTGGCGCTTGCCACGGGAGCCTGTCTTGCCGTTGCGGGAGCGATCATGCAAGTCGTTACGAAAAACCCGCTAGCGTCGCCGTCGGTGCTAGGCATCAATTCGGGCGCGTCGCTGTTTGTCGTCGTCGGTTTGATTGCCTTCGGCTCGTCCCTGACGCTTGGCGGCATGATCTGGATTGCTTTCGGCGGCGCAATTGCGGCTGCCGCGTTCGTCTATGCGATCGGCGCCCGCGAACGAGGAGGATTCGAGCCGGTCAGGCTGACCTTGGCCGGAGCGGCGATCGCGGCTTTCGCGTCGTCGGTCACGTCCGGGCTGATGCTGCTTCACAAGCAATCGCTGGAATCCGCCTTGTTCTGGATGATCGGATCCGTCGCAGACAGGAAGCTGGAGCATCTCGCGGACGTTGTCCCCTACATGCTGGCAGGATTGGCTTTGGCAATGCTGCTGTCGGGATCGTTGAACGTCATGGCGCTCGGCGACGACAACGCCAAGAGCCTCGGCCAGAGGCTCTTGCTCTCCCGCGCGACGGCGGCGGTCGCCGTCGTGCTGCTCGCGGGCAGCTCCGTCGCCATCGCCGGTCCGATCGCGTTCGTGGGTCTCGTCGTGCCGCACCTGTGCAGGGCGCTCGTCGGCAACGACCACCGCTGGCTGCTTCCCTATTGCGCGATAACGGGCGCCATTCTTCTGGTTGCGGCCGATCTGGCTTCGCGGTTCGTCCTGATGCCGAAGGAAGTTCCCGTAGGAGTCGCGACGGCGCTAATCGGCGTTCCGTTTCTGATCCGCGTCGCGAGAAGGAGGAAACATGAGTAGGCGGAATTCGCGCAGGCCGTTGTACCTGCTGCTGTCGTTAACCGTGTTGACGGTGTTCATAGCGCTAATTTGTTTGTCGATAGGAGGAGCGAACGTTCCGCTCAAGGAGGTCGTTCTATCTTTGCTCGGAAGGAACGACCAAGGCAGCGATCTGATCGTCATGAAGCTGCGGATGCCCAGAATCTTGGCGGCGCTGCTGGTCGGAGCGGCTTTGGCCGTGTCCGGCGCTCTGCTGCAAGGCGTCGTTCGCAATCCGCTCGCTTCCCCCGATCTGATGGGAGTGACGGGAGGCGCTTCGGTTGCGGCCGTCGCTTTCATGACAATGTTCCAGGGATACAGCGTTCACTGGATTCCGGTCGTAGCGATCGGCGGAGCTTTCGTTGCGGCCGCGATCAACTACGTGCTGGCCTGGAGCAAGGGCGTGTCGCCGATGAGGCTTGTGCTGATCGGAATCGGCATCTCGACGGCCGCCGGCGCGATCACGATGTTCCTGCTGATTAGCGGTCCGGCGTATCTCGCCGCTCAAGTGCTGAACTGGATGACGGGAAGCGTCTATGGAACCAATTGGACGTACATTCAGGCGTTGTGGCCTTGGGTCGCTCTATTCGTGCCGCTCGCGCTGCTTTACGCCAAGGAATTGAACGTGCAGTCTCTGGGAGACGCCGCAGCCATTGGACTGGGCAGCCGCCTTCAGCTTCATCGCATTATCATTATCGGCATCAGCGTCGCGTTGGCGGGAGCGGCGGTCGGCTTAGCCGGCACGCTGTCTTTTATCGGACTGTTGGCGCCCCATATGGCTAGAAGGCTTGCCGGCCGCTCGCATGCGAGAATCGTTCCGATCTCTGCGCTGCTCGGCGCCAACCTGCTGATGCTGTCCGATCTGGCAGGCAGAACGCTGTTTCAGCCTCTCGATATTCCCGCCGGCGTATTTACGGCAGGAATCGGAGCGCCGTTCTTCCTGTATTTGCTCATGCGAAGAGGGAAGGCGAGGACGTAAACCGGGCGGTTGTCCGGAACGCGACGATTGTCCGGCTGCCGTCAGGCGTGTACACTGAAAGTATAACGTTAATAAATAGCCGGAGGACGGATACTCGACCTATGGATGAACTATATACGTGTACGGGCGCATGGCGGACCGTGCTGCAAGCTGCGGATGGAGCGGACAGGCGCTGGATGGACGGCCACTGTCTGTTCGCCGTCCTTGGGGGCAAAGGTCGGCTTTCGATCGACGAGGAGCAATGGCTTTTGCATCCGGGGACGGTGGTCTTCTGCAACCCGAACCGGCTGGTAGATATGCAGGCGGCCGATCGGCGCCATCTCGAAGTCGCCTGCGTCCGCTTCCGGATCGTTCGCCGCATCGAAGCGGCGGACGAAGCGGGCGTCTATCGGGAATGGACGAACGGCTGGCTGACGGACGGGGCGATAGAGACCGGAGCGGCCTATCGGGCGGCGGAGCTGATTCGGGACATCCTGGCCGCTTCCGCTTCGGCGGATGCCGGCGACGTTCTGCTTATGCGCAGGGACATCCTGCTGTACGAGCTGCTGCTGCAGCTTAGGGAGAACGGTTCGACGGCTATGAGCCAAGCTGCGGCTCCGGACCACCGGACGGCGATCCGTACGGTGATCTCGCATTTGCAGCAGCATTACCAGGAGGAGATCACGAGAGAAGCGATGGCGGCGTTGGCCGGCTTTCATCCGCGCGTCTTCTCCGGGCTGTTCAAGCAGGAGACCGGAATCGGCTTCGCCGACTATTTGGCCGACATCCGCATTCGCAAGGCGAAGGAGCAGCTACTGCTCACCCGCGACAATCTGGACGAGATCGCGCGCAATGTCGGCTACTCTAATGGGCTGTATTTAAGCCGCAAGTTCAAGCAGGCGACGGGGTTCTCGCCGAAGGCTTATTTGCGCGAGCCGAAGCGGGTCGTCATCTACGATTTGATCGGCAGTCTGCTGGCGCTCGGCGTAAAGCCGGTCGGAGCCTCTTACTTCTACGGGCTGGCGAAACATCCACTGCTAAGAGAGGAATTGCAGGGGGTCGCGGACGTCGGCCGGACATCGGTACAGCCGGTTATCGATCTGGAGCCCGAGTTGATCGTCGTTCCGCTGTGGCTCGGTTCGGAGTTGATCGGCAAGTTGCAGGCGATCGCGCCGACGATGATCGTTCCTTACGGAGATCCGGTCGATCGGATGCGCCGCTTGGCCGAGACGCTAGGCAAGCGCGAAGAAGCCGAAGCTTGCGTGTCCGGCTATATGGGACGGGCGAAGCAAATCCGCGAGGAAATCGTCGAGGCGATCGCCCCAGGCGAGACGGTCGGCCTCTACGAGCTTAGTTCCGACAGCGTCTGGGTATTCAGCGAGTTTCACGGCCGCGGAGGGTACAATCTGTATCGGGCGATGGGACTTGAGCCCCCGGAGAGCGTTCGACGGCACGTTATGGGCAGAGGCATGATTACCGAGCTGCGAATCGAGCAGCTGCCGGAGTATGCGGCGGACCATATGTTCGTCTGTTATCCGTTTACGGCCGAGAGCGAACAATGGGTTACCCGGATGATGCAGCATCCGGTATGGAGCTCGCTCGATGCGTACCGTCGCAACCGCATCTACTTTATCGACCGGCAGCTTTTCCACTCCGCGGACGTGCTGTCGATGATCAAGCAGCTTGAGCTGCAGAGGGAGCTGCTGTTGAAGCATAGGGGAGCAGGCGGCGGTCCCTGCGTTTTTGTGCATGAAAAGAATGACTTTAATCCATAGACGGGCGCGTCCTTCCTGATAAAATAAAACTGTCCGGTGATAATGAGAATCGATCTCAATTTAGCCGGCAGGTTATATATTCGGGAGGAGTAACGAAGAATGGATTCGAAACGTGGAAACAGACTGTTGTACGTACTAGTTGTCGCCGCGATGATGAGCATGCTGCTTGCAGGGTGCGGCGGCAATAATGATAAAGCGGGGAATGAAGCCGCGACTGAGCCGGCCGGTACGGAACAGGCGACACCGTCTCAGGATCAGGGGTCGTCCCCTCAAGCTAGCGAGTCTCAGAAGGAAGAGCCGACGGAGCGAACGCTGGTCGACCCGCTCGGTCACGAGGTCGTCGTGCCGGCCAAGCCGCAGCGCGTGCTTGCTTCTTATCTGGAAGATTATTTGGTGGCGCTTGGCGTCGTTCCCGTGGCGCAGTGGTCGGTCGGCGGCTCGCCGATGGGATATTTGCAAGGAGAACTGGCGAATATCCAGACGGTGCCGCACGATCTTCCATTCGAAGCGGTAACCAGCCTGGAGCCGGATTTAATTCTGATCGGGGACGAATCGCTTATTGCGGACGGAAAATACGACACCTATTCGAAGATCGCTCCGACATACGCGCTTGGCCAAGAAGTGAATGCGGACTGGCGCAAGGCGCTGCTGAAGGTGGGCGAGGCGCTGGGCAAGGCCGACGAAGCGCAGGCAGCGTTGGACTCGTATGAGAAAGAGCTGCAGAGCGCACGCGACAAGATCGATGCGAAGTACGGCGACAAACGCCCTTCCGCAACTGCCATCTGGCTGGTCTCGAAGACGTTCTGGATGGTCAGCGACAATCAGTCGAGCGGCGACGTGCTGTACCGGGATCTCGGACTTGCCGTTCCCGAGCTCGTCCAGCGCATCTCCAAAGGCGAGGGCGGCATCTGGAAATCGGTGTCGTTGGAAGCTTTGTCCGAATTGGACGCCGATCACATTTTCCTGGTCAACAGCGATACCGCAACCGGGTCGGAGGCGCTGAAGGACCCGGTTTGGCAGAGCGTCAAGGCGGTTAAAAACGGCAATGTCCACGAATATCCCGCAGACTCGAGCTGGCTGTACACGGGAATCATCGCCAATCGGCAGATCGTTGAGGACGTGCTGGAGAGCCTTGTGCCATAAAAAATGCTTGTAAAGAAAAGCCTCCCGTTCCCGCCGTTGGCGGGACGGGAGGTTTTTCTCTAAATCGCGGCGAAAGGGTCGCCCGTTCCGATTCCGTGTTTTATATTCAAAAGTTGCCGCGGCTTGCAGGAATTTTGCCGCAGGCTGCGAATCGATAATGCGATACCTTATCTACAAGGAAGAAGGCGATCGCGTTGAGCAGGCAGGTTAACATTGGAGTTATCGGATTAGGCGGAATGGCGCGGTTTCATATCGAGCAGTTGGAGAAGGTCGAGGGCGTAAGGATCGTTGCCCTGTGCGATGTTAGCGAGGAAGCGCTGGCCGAAGTCGGCGCCAGGCTGAACGTGTCGGAGGAGCGGCGCTATCGCGAAGCCGGGGCGCTGATCGCCGATGCGGGGGTCGAAGGCGTCGTGGCGGTGACGCCGAACGATTCGCATGCGGCGATTTTGCTGGGCTGCATCGCGGCCGGCAAGCCGCTGTTCGCGGAGAAGCCGCTGACGCGGACGCTGGACGAAGCGCGCGAGGTGCTGGAGGCGTATCGGAGCAGTCCGATTCCGCTGCTGATCAATTTCTCGTATCGCAACGGACCGGCCTTCCAAGCTGCGCGAAAGTTCGTCGCCGAAGGCAAGCTTGGCCGCATCAATCATCTGTTCGTGCAATATTTGCAGGACTGGGGCTCGACAGTGAAGAATACGCCGTTCCTATGGCGCTTCGACGAGGCGGTAACAGGGACAGGCACGCTCGGAGACCTCGGCTCGCATATGATCGATGTTGCCGAATATTTGACCGGCGGTCGCATGGCCGAGCTTCAGGCGATGCTTACGACGATCGTGCCTGAGCGCGCGGATTTGAGGAGTGGCGAGCCGGTCCCCGTTCGTGTCGACGACTTCGCCTGCTTTAATGCGCGCTTCGCGGACGGAGCCGTCGGCGTGTTCCAGACGTCGCGCAACGCGCTCGGCTCGGGCAATCAGCACGAGGTCGCGCTATACGGGGAGAAGGGAACGCTGCGCGTCAGCACCCTGAACGACCGTGAGCTCGTCTGGACGTATCCGACGGAGGACGGCAGGGAGACGGTAACGGAGACGATCAACGTTGCCGGGAACGAGGGGCTGAATCCGTGGGCGGAGTTTGCAGCGAGAATCCGCGGCGATCGCCCGGCCAACCCGCTGTTTGCCGGGTTGGAGGACGGCTATCGCAACCAACTGCTGTTGGAGACGGTCGTGCGGGCGAACTCAGCCCGGGCCGCGGTTGCGGTCGAGGCAGAATAAGAGACTCGCTCCCTACAAAAGGTGTCGAACGTTCCGATCGCAATCGGAATGCTCGACACCTTTTATGCTGTGCGCGGATCGAAGCTTCGATGAAGTACGGAACGGAATCCCCCTTAAGTGTAATGTAAGCGGTTTCCAATGGCCTTCGATTTCCCGCATACTGAACGGGCAACGACATCCAAATCACGTTGACGGGGGAGAACAATCGATGAAAAAAAGCTTATCGGCATTGCTGGCGTTCGCATTAATTGTCGTTTTGGCCGCATGCGGCGGAGGCAACAACGGGGCGGCACCGAGCGGAAGCGCGAGCGAAAGCGCCAAGCCGAGCTCGCCTGCCGCAAGCGCGGCGAGTCCTGAGGCAAAGGTCGCCATCGAGTACTGGCACACGTACTCGGATTCCGAGGAGAAAGTGCTCCTTGAGAAAATCAAGCCAAAGTTCGAGTCCGAGTACCCGAACATCGAGCTTAAGCTGACCCGCATGCCTTACGAGGGGCTGAAGGATCAGGTCATCGCGGCGGTGGCGGGAGATGCGGCTCCGGATTTAATGCGGATGGACATCATCTGGGTGCCCGAGCTTGCCTCGAAGGGCGCGTTGAAGAAGCTGAGCGACCTGCCCGGCTTCGACGATGTGAAGAGCAGCGTGTTCGACAGTCCGATGCAGACGAATATTTTCAAAGACGAATATTACGGCGTGCCGCTGAACACGAATACGAAAATTGCGATCTACAACGCGGCAACGTTAAAGGAAGCCGGTCTGGATCAGGCGCCCGCGACGATGGATGAGCTTGTGCAGGCGGCTCGCAATCTCAAGGAGCAAGGAAAGCAGGGCATCGGCATATCGAGCATCGGGGCCTGGGGCGTGCTGCCGTACTTCTGGAGTCTTGGAGGCAAGGTGACCAGCGACGACTATAAGCAGGTGGACGGCTACTTGAATAGCCCGGCAAGCGTCGAGGCGCTCGAGAAGATCGTTAGCTGGAACAACGAGGGGCTTGTCATTCCGGCGCTGCTCGGCGGGGAGCCGGGCTCGTGGGACGGCCTGAAATCGGGCCAATATATGATGATCGACGACGGGCCGTGGTTTTTCAGCATCATGCTTGGCGATGCGGAGAGCGCGTTTAACCCGCTCGAACAGACGGTAAGGGCGCAGATGCCGGCCGGACCCGGAGGCAGCATCTCGGTCGTCGGCGGCGAGAATCTCGTCACGTTCGCCAATTCCAAGCACCCGGAGGAAGCGTGGACGTTCATGAAGTGGATGCTTGGCAAGGAGCCGCAGCAAATTATGGTCGAGGCCGGCATGGTGCCGACGAATCGCGAGGCGGCGCAGGCGATCGATGCGAGCCAAAATCCGTATATCGCTCCGTTTATCGAGCAGCTTAACACGGCGCTGCCGCGCACCCCGATCCCGCAATGGGGCGAGATGGAAACGATCTTTAACTTGAGTCTGGAGAAGGCGATTCGCGGCGAGCAGACAGCGGCGGAGGCGCTGAACGACGCAGTGAAGCAGATTAACGCCATTTTGAGCGAATAGCCGCCGACCCGTCCAACGACGACGGCTGCGCTGGGGCGTGTCTGCAGGCCCGCTCAGGGGCATCTATCACCGCCTTTTCGCCCCCTGCATCGTCACTTTTGCTTGACGTACCCCCGGTACGCCTTCACAAAAGTTCCTTGCATGGAACGAAAATTCGGCAATATCTGCTGTCCTCGGAGTATGCAGACACGCCCTAACGCTCACGGAGCAGCCGTCGCTATCTCTTAGAAGGAGGCCATAGCCGTGTCACAAGCGACGTTATCCCGCAAATCCCGGTTCCGAACCGGTCTGGCTCAATGGCTGAACGCGCTTCCGTTTATCGCGGTCGGCATCGTCGGCGTGCTCGTCTTCGTCGTCTACCCGATGATTCAGAACGTGAAGGTGAGCTTTCAGGAGTTCAACATTTTACCCGGCCAGGACAGCCCGTGGGTGGGGTGGGACAATTACCGGGCGGTGTTCGACGATCCGAACCGGAAGTTTATGATCGCACTGAAGAATACGTTCCTCAACGTCGCGGTCACCGTGCCAATCAACTGGTTTCTGGCCGTTTTTTTCGCCGTCGTCATCAATACCCGGTTCGTGAAAATGAAGGTCGCGTTCCGCACCTTATACTATTTGCCGATCGTAACGTCGTGGATCGTCGTGGCGCTGCTGTTCAAATATTTGTTCGCCGACGGCTCGGGCGGCTTCGTCAACTACGTGCTGCTGCACATCGGCATCCTGTCCGAGCCGATCGCCTGGAAGAGCCACTACTGGTCGGCGATGATTATGATCTGGCTGTTCCACCTCTGGAAAACGGTCGGCTGGGGCGTCGTCATCTATTTGGCCGCTCTCCAAGGCATCCCGCGCGATCTGTACGAGGCTGCGGATATGGACGGGGCTTCGGCGACAGGAAAATTTTTCCGCGTGACGCTGCCGATGCTGCGCCCGATTACGGTGTTCGTGCTGATCAACCTCGTTAACGGCGCATTCGGCTTTTTCCCGCAGGTATACTTCATTACGGCCGGCGGGCCGATGAACCAGACGCAGGTCATTCCGAGCTTGATCTATATGGAGGCGTTTAAGCACTTCCACTTCGGGGAAGCGGCGGCGATGGGCGTCATGATGGGGCTGCTCGTATTCGCCGTGACGTATTACCAGATGACCAAGATCGGCAAGCAACGCTTGTTCTGACGACGATGGGAGGAATCGCGCCATGCGAACGCCATGGATGACGAAGCTCGCCGTATACGCCATTCTCGTGGCCGGAGCGCTGCTGTTCGTCTTTCCGTTTATTTATATGATTCTCACTTCCTTCTTCACGGCGACGTTCTCGCTGCCGCGGCCGGAGGAGGTATTCAGCGTCACGCCCAACTTTATCAACTATCAGGTGGTCTGGGGCAAAAACCACTTCGCGCAGTATTTCGGCAACAGCATGCTGCTCACATCGGTCGCGATGCTTGGGGCTCTGCTCGTCAGCTCGTTGACGGCATACGGCTTTGCGCGGTTTTCTTTTCCCGGCAAGGAGGGCGTATTCCGCCTGTTCCTGCTCACGATGATGATCCCGTCGGTCATCAACATCATTCCGCAATTCATCATCATCAAAAATATGGGACTGGTGAACACCTACGCGGGTTTGTGGCTCATCTACATCGCAGCCGGGGTGGTGGGCAATATGTTTTTCCTGCGGGGGTTTTTCGAGAGCATTCCGCGGGAGCTGGAAGAGTCGGTGCTGATCGACGGCGGAGGAAGCTGGCGTATCTATTGGAACATCTATCTCCCCTTGTCGCTGCCTGCAATGGGGACGCTGGCGATCTTCGTATTCCAGGCGACGTGGGAGGAATACTTCCTGGCGCTGACGATTATCAAAAGCGAGACGCTGCGCACTCTGCCGATCGCGATTCTGATGTTCAACGACAAGTACGCCACGAATTACGGACAAATTTTCGCCGCGTCGCTTATCGCGCTGCTCCCGGTTATTCTCATCTATGTCGCTTTCCAGAAGAAGTTCGTGCAATCGGGCTTTAACGAAGGGGCGGTAAAAGGGTGAAAACAGCGGACTTGCGAGCTTGAAGGTCTGAGAGGATGAACGGCTGAGGTGCTAAGGTGCGAAGACGGACGGGGGACGGAATTCCGGAAAATGAGACACCCTGTTGAAAGTGCTTTCACCGCGTCCTCCGGACGGTGTACAATAGTCGTACGGGGAGGGGAGGCGGATGAATCAGCTCGTTTGGGGCGCGGGTCAGCGGCTTCGCGGAAGCAGGCGGTTCGCAACGAAAATGATTTTGGCCCTGCTCGTCGTCATCCTTATTCCGACGCTGACAAGCGTGCTGTTTTACAATGCCTCGTCGAAGCTCGTTAAGAAGAACGTACGCGTCTCCTCGCTGCAGCTCGTCCGTCAGGCCGCGGACGCGCTGTCCGCGATTATGCTGGCGGGAACGGACGCCTCCAATATTTTGTACAGCGACGTCAAGCTGCAGCAAGCTGCGCGCAATACGAGACCGACTCCGGAAGAGGAAGAAGCCTACAAAACGTACGTGTCCAATCTGCTGAACAACTACGTGGGCTCCAACTCCTTCGTCAAAACGCTGTACGTGCTGAGAGAGGAAGGCACAAGTTGGGGCAGCGGCTCCTTTAAGCTGTCGAAAATTTACGTCCAATCGCTGCACGATCTGGAATGGGCGAAGCTGGCCCGAATGAAGGACGGGGAGCCGGCGTGGGGCAAGCTGGCTTACGATCCGTACAGCGGCATCGGGGACATCAACGATCTGGTGCTGCCCGTAATTCGCGTGATCAAGGATTTCGAGTCGCTTGCCGACATCGGCTACTTGCTGGTGAACCTGGACGGCAATAAAATATTGGATCGCATCGGACAAATCCGTCTCGGCAATAGCGGCGGATTTTTCGTCGTGGACGAGTCGGGCACGATCGTGATCGATCGTCGGCTGGATCGACTTGGACAGCCGCTGTCCGATCCCGAGTTGAGGGAATGGGCGGCCATGGGCAGCGCCGCCGAGTTCGAGCATGAGGAGGACGGCGTCCGCTTCTACCACATCAAGCAGCCGCTGTCCAACGGATGGAGCGTCGTCGGCTCGGTGCCGATTCACGAGATTACCGATCAACTGACGAGCATGCGCCGAATGATCTGGACGTCGGCGCTCGGCTTCGCGCTGCTTGCCGTGGCGATCGGTCTTATTCTGGCCCGTCAGGTGACGAAGCCGATCCAGCAGCTGACCTCGCAGATGAAGGTGGCGGAGGGAGGCGACTTCACGGCGCGCACGGAGGTGAGAACCAAGGACGAGATCGGGCTGCTGAGCCAGCAATTCAACAAGATGATCAGGCGGATCAACGAGCTTGTCCGCGAGGTGCGCGAGGTGAACGAAAGCAAGCGCCAGGCGGAGCTTAAAGCGGTGATGCATCGGATCAATCCGCATTTTCTGTTTAATACGCTTAGTACGATCAAGTGGCTCGTCCGCTACAATCAGAGCGCCAAAGCGTACGACGCGCTGTCGTCTCTCGTGCTGTTGCTGGAGGCGAACATGGGCAAAAAGGGCAGCTTCGTCACGCTGGCGGAGGAGCTGGACATCGTCGCAAAATATTTGTCCATTCTGCAAATTCGGTACGATAAAGATTTTCGGCTGCATGCGGATATCGCTCCGGAGGCGGAGACGTTCCCCGTGCCGCGTATGCTCGTTCAGCCAATCGTGGAGAACGCCGTATTCCACGGGCTTGTACCGCTTGGCGGTGGCGGCGATATCTGGATCGAAGCCCGGGCGACGGAGCAGGCGATCGCCATCGTGATCCGCGACAACGGCCGCGGGATTTCGCCGGACGACTTGCAGAAGCTGGACGATTCGCGGCAGGACGCGGAGCCTTCCGGAATGACGGGCATCGGGCTGACGCACGTTCGCGAATGGATTCGACTTTATTATCCGCCCGGCTCGGAAATGCGGATCGGAAACGACCCGGAGGGCGGCGCGATCGTACGCATGAAGCTGATCAAGCCGGTCGACGCGCAGGTCAAGCGGGAGGGGGAATAACGATGTATCGGGCAGCGATCGTAGACGACGAACCGGTCATCCGGTTCGGAATTAAAGCGTCGGTCGATTGGGGATCGGAGAACGTCGGACTCGTCGGCGACTTCGCCAATGGGGACGAAGCCTGGCAGTCGCTGGAGAGCGAGCCGGTCGACATTCTGATCACGGACATCAAAATGCCCGTGATGGACGGTCTCGAACTGACGAGACGGACGCTGGAGCGGCATCCGCGCACAAAGGTGATTCTCGTCAGCAGCTACAACGATTTCGAATATGTTCGTCAGGGCTTAAAGCTTGGCGTCGTCGATTATTTGCTGAAGCCGACATTGGAGCCGGAAGGGCTGCTGGAGCTTGTTCGCAAATGCTTGCGGCAGATCGAGGAGGAGCGTCGCCAGGAGGAAGACCGGCAGTTGGTCCGGAGGACGAAGCTGGTCTCGGATCGCAAGCGGCTCGAATCGGACGTCAAACGGGCGCTGGCCCACGACGACGAAGGACTGGAGGCGGAAACGGTTCCCGAATGGATGCGGCGCGGCTATGCGATCTGTACCGTGCTCATCGACGGGCTGAGGGAGACGGAGGAGCGTTTCGGCCAACTGCATGGGGGCATTTTGCTGGAGGAAATGCAGGAGCTGTTTTACGAGACGGCAAAGGAAGGCGTCGCTTTCCTGATCGGCTCGAGGACGCTGGGGATGATCGTGCCCTCCGGAGAAGACGAGGGCTTGCCGACGCAGCTTGACGCCGTTGCCGAAGTCTGGGCGGCCCGGCTTGGGGTCAAGGTAACGATCGGCGTCGCGCTCGGAGAGGATGCGGGGGAACTGAGGGACGTGTTCCGGACGAGCGGCGCGACGGCTGAACGTCGGTTTTTCGAGGGCGGCGGGCACTACGGCCCGCTTTCGTCCGAGCAGGCGGAGCGGCGCGCGGCCGATTATCCAAGTGTCGGCCAGCTGCTTCAGGAGCTGAAGACATGCGCGCATTCCCGCGACGCGGAAGCCGCCGACAAGCTAGTGCGCGCTTGGATCGGGCGGTGGGAGGCGCTGCGGCCGAGCCCGGATGCGGTCCGCCGCGAGGCCTTCGAGATCGTAACGACGCTGTTCCTTAACGAGCAGGAGATGATCGTGCTGCTCGAAGGCTTCGAGGAGCTGAAGCGCAGCGAAACGCTTGACGAACTGACCGTGCTGTTGCAGGCGCAAATCCGGGGCTATCGGAAGTCGTTCGCCGCCGGTTCGCACACTTATAAGGGCAACAAACAGCTGATCGACAAAGCGATCTCTTACATCGCGCAGCATTACACGGGGGAGATTACACTGCAGCAGCTGGCCGATTACGTTCATATGAGCAAAAATTATTTTTGCTTGCAATTCAAGCATCATACAGGCTTCAATTTCATCGATTATTTGATTCGGCTGCGTATCGGCAAGGCGAAGGAGCTGCTTGCGGACCCGCGACTCAAAATATACGAGGTGGCGGAGAAGGCCGGCTTCAACGACGTCAAATATTTCAGCAAGCTGTTCAAGAAAACGACCGGCGCGTCGCCGGTCGAATACCGTGAGCGCCAGCTGCTGCGCTAATAGGAGGGAGGACGGTGGAGAAAAACACAGGCGTAACGTTCACGGGGCTTGGCTTTCGCTGGCTTGCCGCTCTATGGCTGACGCTCGCCGCCGTTTTGCTGCCGGGCTGCGGCGCTGAGAGCATTATCGACGGAGACGAGGTTGAACGGGTTATGCAGCCGGAAGCCAGAAACGTGATCACCGTCTGGCATACGTATAGCGAAGTAGAGATGAAAATTTTCGAAGAGGAAGTCATTCCGGCCTTCGAGGCGAAGTATCCTGATATTCGTGTTGTGTCGGTTAAGCATCTGTACGAATACTTCAAGGGCTCGCTGATCGCCGAGACGACTTCTGGCGCTGGGCCGGACGTTGTGCGCATGGATATCGCTTGGCTGCCGGAATTCGCCAGACTGGGGCTAATCGACCCGATCGAAGCGTACCCCGAGCTGCCGCGCGTGACGGAGCTGCTTCTAAAGTCGGCGCTTGAATCCGGCAAATATGAAGGACGCTACTACGGCTTGCCGCTCAACATCAATACGAAGGCGGCGATCTACAGCCGCGAGCTGCTGCGCAAGGCCGGTCTGCAGAAGCCTCCGGAGACGATGGACGAACTGGTTGCGCTTAGCGAGCGCACCGGCTACCAGCTTGGCGTCAACGGCATTAATACTTGGGCGGTGCTGCCGTATTTCATCGGGCTTGGCGGGCAGCTCACGAATAAGGACTATACGAGGGCGAGCGGTTATTTGGATAGTCCGGCGAGTGTCCGGGCCGTGGAGACGTTAAAACGGCTGGTCGGGTCGAACCTCGTCAGCGCGGATGTGCTGTCCGGCAAAACGGAGCGCTGGCAGGCGGTGCTGGATGGCAAGCTGCTTATGATGGACGAGGGGCCTTGGTATTACACGATACTGTCGAATGTAGAGGGCTACGATATCGAGAAGCTGCAGCGGGATACGCTGTTGGCTCCGTTTCCGCACAACCCGGGAGCGAAGGGCTCGATTATTGGCGGCGAAAATTTAGTGCTGATGAAAAATTCCCGCCACAAGCCGGCAGCCTGGACGTTCATGAGATGGATGGCGGGAGCGGAAGCGCAGCGGCTCATGTTCAAGGCCGGACTGCTGCCGACGAACGCCGAGGCTAGCGAATCGGAGGAAACGTATAGTCCGACAATTCGGCCCTATGTAGAAAGTCTGGACGCCTCGTTCCTCCGCCCGCCGGTGGCGAACTGGGCCAAAATCGACGCAGCGTTTAACGAAATGTTCGAACGGATGCTGCGCGGCCGCGTTCCCGTCGAGCTCGGCCTCGAGCAACTGGCGAAGCAAATTGACGAGTGGCTGCAGGAGTGAGTTAGACGGTGGCTCGCGTAACGGTCGGAGAGACCGTAAGAGGTGGGCAAATGGCTGGCGCGTGTAATGGCTGGATCATTCGCATTTTTATCAAAGAGACGGCAGTAAATTGAATCGGACATGTCGAAAACAGAGAGAAGACGCAAGTAGGTCGAATAAGCAAGGAGGCCGCCATGGTTACTAACGATGAACTGCGCCAGTTGGCGCTGGAGCTGCCGGAAGCGGAAGAGCATCCCCATTGGGATAAGCCTTCATACCGGGTGAGAGGCAAAATTTTCGCCGTCGAGCAGCCGGATGGCGCGACTGCTTTGCTGAAGATGTCGTTGGAGGAGCGGGAAGCCCAGGTGACGCTCGCTCCCGATATTTTCAGCGTTCCGGAGAAGTACGCCACGCTTGCTTATGTCTTCGTAAGACTCGACCGGATCGATCGGGACGAGCTTCGCTCGCTGCTCGCCGCCGCATGGCGGGAGGTCGCGCCGAAAACTCTCGTCAAGAGCTACTCGAACGAACTTCTTCGCTAACTCCGCTCGCCAGACGGAGCAGGGAGTCGTCGCTGAGATCGGCAGCGGCATTTATATGTTTGAGTATACGCGTTAAACAGCGTAGGCCCGGCCGTTTGGCCGGGCTTACGCCTATCGCTGCCTATCGCAGCGCCGCAAAATGTCGATGGCTTTAAACATCAGCCTCAGCCCTTTCCGATTGTAGCGGAATTGATTCAGTCCGCCGATCAGATAGGCGTCGGTCTCCGGATGATAGAACAGCCACGAGCCGGACGTTCCCATATTGCCCCATGAGCTGTATCTGCCGGGCATAAGCAGAAACATCGGCTTAATGATCATCAAGCCGTAGCCGTAATCGATGCCGGGAAAAAATCTCCCTCGTTCGCTTTTCATTTTAGCCAATGACGCCTCTCCGACGATGCGATGTTCGACCAGCGCCTTCATCAGCTTAAGCTGATCCGCGGTTGTGGACACGACGCCGCCTCCCGCAAACATGAAGCTCAAGCTTTCGAGCTCGGTTACGTCGCGGTCGCGATCGTACAATCGGGCGAGCGAAGGGGAGCCGTTCGACTGCTCGATCGGTTCGGAATAACGGGAAAACCAGGTTTGCTTCATATCCAACGGCTCGAAAAGATGTCGGCGCAGCAGCTCATGGTAAGGCTTGCCCGTTGCCTGTTCCAGCGTCATGCCAAGCAGATGGTAGCCCGTATCCGAATAATGGAAGCCCGCTCCCGGCGGAAAATGATTTTTCAGCCTCGTTTTCGTCCATTCGACAACCTCCCTAGGCGTCCACCCGCGCTGCGCATTCCCGAAAATGAGCTCAAGCATCGATGCCTCGCCCTTTGGCTTATCCTCGAAAAAATCGTTCAAGCCCGACGAGTGGTTCAGCAAATGCTTGACTCGAATGGCGTTTCCGAAATCCTTTCCCTTGTACAGATGCAGGCCGCGCAGCAGCTCGGGATCGAGATAATCCGAGATCGGGTCGTCAAAGCCGAGCAGACCCTCTTCGACAAGCCGGGCGCAGAGCGCCGCGGCGAACAGCTTGCTGACGCTGGCAATGTAATAGGGTTGGTCTTCATGGACGGGGGCAGCGCGGTCGGAGCCTTCCGCGAGCTTCATATGAACGCCTAACCGTTCGGAATGCACCAAAAAATAAGCGTTGCGGATTAGCGGATCGCGATTTACCGTACGCTGGAACAGCGCTTCGATTCGCGATTGCGCTTCGATTGCATTCATCGACGTCTCCCCTTTACTTTTGCGGATCGTTAGGCGAGGCTTGCTTTCGCGCCAGCTCGGCGGCGATCAGATCTTCTCCCGTTTGCCGGAGCAGCTCGACGAGCGTCTCTTCGCTTACTCCCGGAAGAGAGCCATTGATGTCCATCACGGACAGCCCTAGCTGAAAAATGCGCATTTTGAATAAAATCCCCATCAATTCCTCCTCCGAGAACGACGCAAGCTTCGGCGTGCCTCTCATCTGCGAGAGAAGGTCTGCGACAGGCGTTTGGACATCCTTCAGGCGGGGATGATTATTAACCGCGAGTTCCCGAAACAGCGCAGGATGCTCCCGCGCAAACTTCAGGCTGGCGATGCCGATGCTTAAGAAAGGGTCGGGGCTGTACGGCGTTCGCGCCATCTCCGCCGACAGGTCGAAGATTCGGACCAGCACCGCGTCCTTCAACTCCTCAACATCTTTGAAATTGACGTAGATCGGCGCGATCGAGCTGCCAAGCTCGTCGGCGATTTTGCGGATCGTAATCGCGTCCAGCCCATCGAGGTCGGCGATGGCAAGCGCGGCGTCGACGATCGCTTCCTTGGTAAATTTAGCTTTTGGCGGCATAGCGAGCTCCTTGAATATCTATTGATACATATCATTTGATACATATCATGCCATAGCGAAACGGCATTGTAAAGAAGGAAACGAGGCTGAGGCTGAAAAGACGGATGAGTTTATGGCATGCGAAGAGACTTCCGCGAGGGTAGTCCGGTGGATAATCGTACAAAGTTAGGGGGGGACCGATCGTGCTTAAGCGGCGGGCGTTTGTAGGAGAAATCGTACAAAGCGACTCGGATCGTGCTTAAGCGGCGGGTGTTTGTAGGAGAAATCGTACAAAGTAGCTCGGATCGTGCTTAAGCGGCGGACGTTTGTAGGAGAAATCGTACAAAGCGACCAAAATCAAAGGGATGTCACTAAAGCGTCTTCGATGATTATATAAATAACTGTTGTTGATTATCTGGAAAGTGTTATAGGTCAATCATAGCCGGGAGACTGCCACATACGCTCCTGAAATTAACCTTGTCACCGGTTTATCCATTCCGTATTTCGGGAGCGTATTGCAGCGGAAGAAGGTACATACCCTTGCAACTTGTAGGGCTTATGGAACTGCATCTTCCAACTAGTGTTGTTGAGCGAGGTTATTCGACTGAGCGGAGGGTGTCTACGGATTCGCCCTGAATCAGGGAGACGTAGATTCTTTCGGCTTCGACGGGCTGTCCGGCGATCATTTTGAGCAGCTGCTCGGAGGCGATTGCTCCCCATTTGCGCATCGAATAATCGATGGTGGCCAGGCGCGGCCTGGCGAACTGGGCCAATTCGATATTGTCGAACCCGATTAAATGAATGTGCTTCCCGATTTTCAGATCGGTGTGAGTCGTAAAATAGCGGCAAGCTCCGACAGCCATTTCGTCGTTCAAGCAAAATACGGCCGCGGGCCGATCGTAGTCTTCCGAGATCGCGCGGGCCGCGGCTTCGCCGGACGCTCTGCTGAAATTGCCCGGCAGCTCAACGACTCTGGCGTGCGGGGCCCGTTCAGCGACTTGGCGGACAGCGCGCAGGCGTTGATTGGCGTCGTAGGAGCCGACGGGACCCGTTACCGCATAAATTTTGTCGTGTCCCTGCTCCAGCAAATATTCCATCGCCAGCGTCGCGCCGGCTTTATTGTCCAACAGCACTTGGTTGACGTTCGGATGCGCCAGCTCGCGATCAAGCACGACTGTTTTGTGGCCCTTGCCGGCGTATCGTAGCAGTTCTTTGTCGGAGAAAGTGACGTCAAGCACGATTGCGCCATCGATCATCCGCTCGGGAATGAGCCGTCGCGATTTCTCTCCGCTGCAGACGAGCAGATCGTATCCTTTGCCGCTCAAATATTCCTTAACTCCTTGCAGCAAGTCGCCGTAAAAATTGCCGCTGAAATCGGTCAGGAAGATACCGATTAAGTTGGACTGACGCTTCTTGAGCAGACGGGCGGCGGCGTGGGGAACGTAATGAAGCTCTTCGGCGATTTGCAATATTTTGGCGGCCGTTTCCTTTGTGACCTTGTCGCTGCCATTGAGGGCGTACGAGACGGTCGAGATGGAGACGCCGGCTTGTTTCGCGATGTCCTTGATACTGGCCAAAAGATTCTCTCCTTCGATTTCGGGTGAAACGTTTCGATTTTAACTATACCGGATAAGGAAATCGTATTCAATAGTGTGATTTGAACGTTTGACAGCAGTTCGGAGCGGTTTTATAATCGAATTGAAACTGAAATCGAAACGTTTCGATTACATCTGAGAGGTTGCGAAAACATGGCGGATTGGAACGATAAACAGCCCGATTTACAGCAAATTTTGCGGGAAATGACGTTGGACGAGAAAATCGCGCAGCTGATCCAGCTTGCGGTGCCTTTTTACGAAGGGGCAGAGGACGGTGGGTTGATTACGGGACCGATGGCGTCGCTCGGAATAGACGAGACGACTGTCCACAATTCCGGCTCGGTGCTCGGAATGGCCGGAGCGCAAGAGGTCATCAACGTGCAGCAAACGCATTTGGAGAAAAACCGCCACGGCATTCCGCTGCTAATGATGGCCGATATTGTCCATGGGTTTAAGACGATTTTTCCGGTTCCGCTGGCGATCGGATGCTCGTGGGATATGGAGCTGGCGGAGCGAAGCGCAGAGATCGCGGCGAAGGAGGCGTCCGTATCGGGCGTTCACGTTACCTATGCTCCGATGGTCGATCTCGTGCGGGATCCGAGATGGGGCCGGGTGATGGAGTCGACGGGGGAAGACCCTTATTTGAATTCGGAATTCGCCCGGGCGTTCGTGCGCGGCTTCCAGGGTGACGATCTGTCCGCCGATACGGACAGGGTTGCGGCCTGCGTCAAGCATTTCGCGGCGTACGGAGCAGCCGAGGCCGGACGCGATTACAACACGGTCGATTTGTCGGACCGGCAGATGCGCGAGTTTTATTTGCCGGCGTATATGGCTGCGCTGGACGAGGGCTGCGAGATGGTCATGACTTCGTTCAACACGGTCGACGGCGTTCCGGCAACGGGCAACGCGAAGCTGATGCGCAAGCTGCTTCGGGAAGAGTGGGCCTTCGACGGCATACTTATTTCGGACTGGGGCGCGGTGAAGGAGCTGATTGCTCACGGAATCGCTGCGGACGAGCGGGAAGCGGCGTTGAAAGCGATGAAAGCGGGAGTGGACATCGAGATGATGACCTCCTGCTACGTGAAGCATCTGTCCGAGCTCATTGAGAGCAAGGAGATCGACGAGGCGCTGATCGATGAAGCGGTGCTGCGGATTCTGACGCTGAAGAAAAAGCTGGGCTTGTTCGATAATCCGTACCGCGCGGCCGATCCGCAGCGAGAGAGCGAGATCGTGTTCTGCGACGAGCATCGTCGCGCTGCACGGGAGTTAGCGGTGAAATCGTGCGTGTTGTTGAAGAACGAGGGCGTGCTGCCGCTGGACAAAAAACGGAAAATCGCCCTGATCGGTCCATTCGCGACCAGTGGGGACGTGCTCGGACCGTGGTCGTGGACGGGCTCGAAGGATGACGCAATCAAGCTTGCCGACGGCATAAGGAGCAAGCTTGCCGGCTCGGCTGAACTGCTGGTGGCCGAAGGCTGCGGCATCGAAACGGCCGAGGCGCAGCTGTGGCAGGCGGCTTTGGCTGCGGCTCAGGAAGCCGATACGGTCGTACTGGCGCTTGGCGAGCATTCGGACATGAGCGGGGAAGCGGGCTGCCGGGCCGATATCCGCCTGCCGCAAGTACAGCTGGAGCTTGTTCGCAGCATTCGGTCGCTTGGGAAGCCGACCGTCGTCGTGCTGTTTAACGGCCGTCCGCTGGATCTTCATGGTGTGTACGATGAAGCGGACGCGATTTTGGAGGCGTGGTTCCCGGGCTCCGAAGCGGGCGATGCGGTGGCGGACCTGCTGTTCGGGGATGCCAATCCGTCGGGACGCCTGACGATGTCGTTCCCTTACAGCGTCGGTCAAGTGCCGGTATATTACAACGCCTACAACACGGGCCGTCCGCAGGGCGCGCCCGACGCCCAGGTCCGGTACGTGTCGCAATATTTGGACATTCCGAACGAGCCTCTGCTGCCTTTCGGCTTCGGACTGAGCTATGCGGACTTCGAGTACAGCGATGCGAAGGTTTCGTCCGACGAGATGACTTTGGATAATCCGTTGTCAGTCTCCGTTACAGTAACGAACAAAGGCGCGGTCGCCGGAGTAGAAACGGTGCAGCTGTACGTTCGCGACTTATCCGGCGAGGTTGTTCGTCCGGTGAAGGAGCTAAAGGCGTTCCGCCAAATCTCGCTGCAGCCCGGAGAAAGTCGCGTAGTCGAGTTTACGCTCGAAGAACCGCAGCTTCGCTACTACCATTCCGACCTGACGCACAGCAGCGACGCCGGCGCATTCATCGCCTACGTCGGACCGAACAGCCAGACAAACGCCGCTTTACCTTTCCGGCTCATTAAGTAATCTGACAAGAAGTCTGCGAGACCGTAAGAGGCGCGAAAGAGGGACGCCCGGAGCGTGCAACGGTCTGTCAGACCGTAAGAGGCGCGAAAGAGGGACGTCCGGAGCGTGTAACGGTCTGCGAGACCGTAAGAGGCGCGAAAGAGGGACGTCAGGAGCGTGCAACGGTCTGTCAGACCGTAAGAGGCGCGAAAGAGGGACGTCCGGAGCGTGCAACGGTCTGTCAGACCGTAAGAGGCGCGAAAGAGGGACGTCAGGAGCGTGCAACGGTCTGCGAGACCGTAAGAGGAAGTTGAGGATAAGGCCGATAACGGCAAACAGAGGAGATTAGGGCTGTTCCATATGCAGTATGGGGCAGCCCCTCTTTCGCGTCGGTTTTGTGCATTCGTTGAAGGCAAAAGACGCAAAAAAGCGCCCCCAAGAGGCGCTTAACTTTGCAACGCAGATGCAGTCATCGGGTGTTTGCTTGCGATTATTCCTTAACCGCACCAATGACGACGCCCTTAACGAAGAAACGCTGCAGGAACGGGTAGACGAGTAGGATCGGGAGCGCGCCGATGAAGATTTGCGCGGCTTTGATCGTCCGCTGCGCTTTGTTGACGACGACCGAGACGTCGAAGCCGGTCATGTCCTCGGCGACGATAATGGTTTGCATGAAGCTGGCGAGCGGAAGCTTTTCGGCCGTTTTCATGTAAATCAAGCCGTCGAAGTAGGCGTTCCAGTGGCCGACCATCGTGAACAGGGCGATCGTGGCGATGGAAGGCAGCGAGATCGGCAGGTATACTGAGAAAAATGTCCGCAAATGGCCCGCTCCGTCAATGAATGCGGCTTCCTCCAGCTCCTTAGGCACGTTGCGGAAGAAGTTCAGCATCAGAATAAGGTTGTAGACCGCGACCAACCCTGGAAGAATGAGCGCCATCAGATTGTTCATCAGGCCGAGCTTCAGGATCAAAATGTAGCTTGGAATCAACCCCCCGCTGAACAGCATCGTGACGACGAAGTACCACATGTAGATGGTGCGTCCTCGGAACATGCGGTTGTCCTTCGACAGCGCATAGGCGGCGGTGGCGTTGACGACTAACGCAAGCGCCGTTCCCAGCAGCGTTCTCTGTACCGAGACGTTGAGGGAGGTTAGGAAGTTTTTGTTCTCGAACGTCCTTGCGTAAGCATCGAACGAGAAGTCGACGGGCCAGAGCGAGACGAGACCGGCGTTGGCCGGGGCCGCGGAGCTGAGCGACACCATCAGCAAATGATACATCGGAAGCAAGCAAAGAATAGAGATTACGCCGAGCAGCACGTAGTTGAAGGCGCTGAATATGCGATAAGGTACTGTTTTATGGTACATGCGATGTCATCATCCTTCCTAGAAGATTCGATATCCGGCAAGCTTGTAGGCCAATCGGTACGATATAGCGATCAAGATCAGGCTGATCACCGATTTGAACAGGCTGACGGCCGTCGCGAAGCTGAATTGACCGCTCAGCAAGCCTTCCCGGTATACGAACGTGTCGATGATATCGCCTTGCTGGTAAATCATCGGGCTGTACAGGTTAAACACTTGGTCGAAGTTGGCGTTCAGCACGTTGCCCAGCGCGAGCGTCGCGACGACGATCAGAATCGGAATGAGCGACGGAATTGTCACATACATCGTTTGCTTAAAACGGCCCGCGCCGTCCACCTCAGCGGCTTCGTACAGAGAGGGATTGATGCCGGCAAGGGCGGCCAGGAAGATGATCGTGTTAAAGCCGAATTCCTTCCACACGTCGCTGACGACAATCGTAATTCGGAACCACGTGCCGTCTCCGAGGAAGAAGATCGGTTTGTTCATGCCGAATACGTTCATCAGAAACTGGTTGACGATCCCGGTCTGGGACAGCAGGTCGATCAGAATTCCGGAGAGAATAACCCAAGACAGAAAGTGGGGCAAGTAGACGAGCGTCTGGATCGCCCGCTTGTAGCCCATATTCCGGACCTCGTTGAGCAGCAGCGCGAAAGTAAACGGAATGATCAGATTCAGAATCACTTTGGAGCAGGCGAATATGAGCGTGTTGCCAATAATTTTAACGAAATAATCGTTCTCGAACATGTAATTGAAATGCTTCAGGCCGACCCACGGGGAGCCGGTAAAGCCGAGCGCCGCTTTATAGTCTTGGAAGGCGATAATAATACCGGACATCGGCAAGTAAGCAAATACGAATACGAGCACAACGGCCGGAAGCACCATCAGGTGCAGCGTCCACGGAATTCGATAGCCTTTTCTTTTCCGCGTTCCGGGGGCTTTAGTCAGTTTCGCATTCGGCAAAGTCGTATCGTTCATAGCTCTCTCCCGTTCCATGAAATTCCCATTATCGTTCAGGCCAAAGCCTGCTATATCATAGTAACAACGTGCATGAGTATCGAACTATAGGACATTGTTAGGATCGATAGGGTTTTGTTAGGGTCATGAGCTGGGGGGACCGGATATGAAGCTAGGCAAGAGCATGAATTACGTCACGAAAAAAACAAGCCTGTTTGCGAAAATGAACGGACTGATCGCGTTGCTGTTCATCCCGATCTTGGCGCTGTACACGTACTCGAACCAGGTGGCGACCGATGTCGTCGACAAGGAGCTGAAGGCGTCTAATATTCGGCAGTTGTCCTTCCTGTCCGGCCAGATCGATTCGCGAATCAACCAGACGATGGACTTCGTCGTCACGTTCTCGCGGGACCCGAACGTGCGAAAGTTCAACGGCTTGAACATCTGGGACGATCGCTACGACAAGATGCAAACTCGCTACATCATCCAGGAGAAAATGGCGCTGCAATCCGGGATTATGAACATTTGGCCGGTGAGGTTTACCGTGTACTCGCAGTTGAACAAAGAAGCGATTTCCAACGCGACCGAGGATCAGCAGCCGGCTTACGACGAGGAATACCTAAGGCGCAACGTTACCGGCAGATGGTCCTACGGAGACGGAACCGAGCCTGCTCCCGGCCAGCAGCCGGCCTTTCATTGGTTTTTCACCGATTCGTTCGGCCAGCAGAACGTGCTGAGAGGAAGCAACCTGGTTGTGGAAGCCAGATTCAAGCACGACAACATTCAGAACATGCTCGATTCGTACAAGGAAGGCGGCCGCGGCGATCCGATTTTCTACCATCGCGGCGACCGGCCGATTTCGAACCGGACGGCGTCCGCGCAGCTTACGGACGAGCTGGTCCGATATCTCGACGGTACGGAACTTAAGGAGACGATGCAGGAGGTCGTCAAGCTGCAAGGCAAGAGCTATCTGATCAGCGCAGTACTGTCGCCGCAGTTGGGCTGGCATCTGGTGGACGTCGTGCCGGTCGATCAGATTCTAGGCCCGATTTCGTACAGCCGCAATATGTTCTATCTGACGATGGTGCTGCTGTCCGTCGTCGGCATCTCGGCTTCCGTATTGATCTATCGCAACGTACAGCGCCCGATCCGCAAGCTGATCCGCGGTCTTCAGAGCGTGCAGCGGGGAGACTTCTCGGTGCGCATCGACGCGAATGCGAACAACGAGTTTGCGTTTCTGTTCTACCGCTTCAACGATATGTCGCGGCAAATTCAAAGTCTGATCGAGAACGTGCTGAACGAGAAGCTGCGGGCGCGGGAGGCGACTTTAAAGCAACTGCAAGCGCAGATCAACCCGCATTTTCTTTACAACTGTATCGGCTACATGATTAATATGGCCCAAATGAAGGACGAGGAAGCGGTCGTCTCCATGGGGCACAATCTGAGCGCTTATTACCGCTACATTACGCGCATGGAACGGCCGACGGCGTCACTGGCCGACGAGATGCGGCTGATCGTCAACTATTTGGACATCCAGAAGCTGCGCAACGGCCGGATTCACTATACGATCGACATTCCCGAGGAGATGCAGAGGCAGCAAGTTCCGCGCCTGCTGCTTCAGCCGATCGTCGAGAACGCCGTTATCCACGGCGTCGGCAAATCCTATTCCTCGGGAGAAATCCGCATTGCCGGAGAAATGCATGACGGCTTCTGCCGCATCTACGTGGATGACGACGGACCGGGCTTAAACGAGGAACAGCTCGAGGCGTTGAATCGCAAAATGAAGGAGCCGCTGCAGGACGACATGGGCTACGGCTTCTGGAATACGAGCCAGAGACTTGTGACGCAATTCGGCGAGAAATCGGGACTCCGCTTCTCCGCCTCCGAGCTGGGCGGACTGCGGACGGAGATCGTCTGGGAAACGGCGGCGCCCGCCCAGGCGGCGGAACAGAGAGCGACATCTAAACAAGAGGGAGACCTTACAGATGCAGATGATCATCGTTGACGACGAAGCCCATTGGGTGGACAACTTATCGACGACCAAGCCATGGCACGAGCTCGGCATTGAACAGGTTCATAGGGCGTATTCCGCGCAGGAGGCGCTGCGCATTATAGAGACGTATCCGATCGATCTCGTCATTTCGGACATCCTGATGCCCGAGATGACGGGGATTGAGCTGATCGAGAAAATTCGCGAGCGCGACAAGCGGATCAAGTGCATCATCCTGTCGGGCCACTCCGATTTCGAATACGCGCAGGAGGCGCTGCGCAACCAGGCGGTGGACTATTTGCTGAAGCCGCCGACCGACGCCGAGCTGATGGAGGCGGCGCGCTCCGCAATCGCTCAACTCAAGGCGGAATGGGAAAATGTCAGCTCTCGCGAACGAACCGAAAACACGCTGCGGGAAAATTTGCCTCTGCTGAGGGGACAGCTGCTGCTGAACGCGCTACACGGGGAACGCTTGTCCGAGGAGGAATGGTCGCGCAAGCTGGAAAGCTACGGCTTGCCGTTCCGCCGCGGAGAGAGCGCACTGCTGCTCGTTCGTCTGGAGGACGAGTTCGGACAGCGGTGGAGCAACGGACAGCAGCTGTTGGAATATGCGATCCTGAACATCGCCGACGAAATATTCGGCGAATATGCGAACGTCTGGGGCGTTAAGGAAGAACACGGCTATCTTGCCTTTCTGCTGCAATTCCGCGATACGGCCGAAGTAGGCGCGGATATGCTGCTGGAGAAGCTGTCCATGCAGCTTCAGGCGAAGGTGAAGCAGTTTCTGAAGGGCTCGCTGTCGATCGTGACGACCGAAACGTTCATGTTCCCCGACAAGGCGGGAGAGCGCTATCGCCATGCGCTCGCCTATTTTCGGCAGATCGTCGGCGACGAGCGGGAATTCGTCATGCGGGCCGGCGATCTGGAGCGCAGCGTTTCGCAGGAATCGCTGGACGTGCTGCATGCGCCTCCGGGCCTCGGCAATCTGCTGGAGGCCGGTCGTTGGGACGCGGCCGAGCGGAAGCTGCTCGACATCTGTGCGGAGCTGGACGAGAAGGGCTCCGAATCTTGGGAGCATTGCCTTGAAGCAGGCTATGTCGTCGCCTCCTCGTTCGCGCATTACGCTCATCGCAACGGCCAATCGCTAGGGTCGCTGATCGGGGACGACATAGAGCCGCTGCAAAATGGAGAGGCCTTCGCCTCGATCGGCAAGCTGCGCAATTGGTCGCTTGGCGCTTTGGGCAAGCTGAAGGAAAGCGTGTCGAGCGAAGTGAAGGACATTCGCTCCGTATACGTGAAGAAAATCCAGGAGTTCGTCGAGAGGAATTTGCATCTGGACGTCTCTCTGCGGGCGCTGGCGGACCACGTCAACCTGCATCCGACGCATCTGTCGAAGCTCTATAAAATCGAGACAGGGGAAGGCGTCAGCGACTATGTATTCCGTCTGAGGATGGAGACGGCCTGCCATATGCTGAAGACGACCGAGAAGAAGATTTACGAGATCAGCTCGGAGATCGGCTATCTCGATCCGGCTTATTTTATCAAGGTGTTCAAGCGCCAGTACGGGGTCACGCCGCAGGAATACCGGGACGGCAAAGCAACAACATGACAGAGTCCTATCGAAACTAACAAAATCCTATAGATGACCTTCATGCCCCGTTGGTAAAGTTACTCATGTGATCATCTTACAACGCAGGGGGATAAGCAAACATGAGTCAATTCAGAAAGCTATGGCTGCCTCTCGTAGGCGCGACGTTGGTCGTCTCGGCTTGCAGCAACAATGCGGACAACGGCGGCAATGCTGCCGCAACCGGTTCGGCAAGCCCTAGCGCCAGCGCCTCGACGTCGGCATCGCCGTCCGAATCGAAGTCGGAAGCGGATCTCGCGTTTGACAAAGGCAAATACGATCCGCCGATCGAGATCAGCACGGTCATTATGCCCAAGGAGTATACGAAAGGCGAAACGAAGGAAAATAACGTCCACGACAGATGGATGCTCGAAACGCTCGGCATCAAGCATAAGGATACATGGTATCCGGCGGGCAGCGACCAGTACAAGCAGCAGCTGCAGCTTGCGCTCACTTCCGGCGAGAAGCTGCCGGATTTCGTCATGGTGCCTACGGATGCCGTGCTGACGAACCAACTGATCGATTCCGGACAATTCATGCCGATCGACGAGTTGTTCGACAAGTATGCGAACGACCTCTGGAAAGGCCATGCCTCGGAGCATCCCGAGCTGTGGTATCCGTTCACTAAGGACGGAAAGAAATGGAACCTGCCGATCATGGAGTACACCGACAACGACGATACGCTTCTATGGCTCCGCGAAGACTGGATGGAGAAGCTGAAGCTGGAAGCTCCGAAGACGATTGCCGATCTTGAGAACATCATGGACAAATTCAAGAACGCTAATCCGGACGGTTTGGCCGCCAAGGACGTCTATCCGCTGGCGATTTCCCTGAAAAACAACACGAATACATGGATGGGCGGACTCGACTGGCTGTTCGGCGCTTATGGGACCGTACAGGAACAGTGGAATAAGGACGCGAACGGAAACCTTGAATACGGCTCCGTCAACCCTGGCGCGAAGCAGGCGCTTGCCAAGCTGCAAGAATGGATGGACAAAGGCTATATTCATCCGGACTCGGCGCTATGGGACGAAGGCAAATCGGCAGAAATCTGGACGAAGGGCAACGCAGGCGTACTGCCGGGCGCGAACTGGGTTCCGGACTGGCCGGCTCCCGATCTTCTCAAGAACGTTGCGGGCTCGAAATACAAAGCCTATCCTATCCCGGCAGGTCCGGACGGCCTGATCGGAACGAAATGGCAAAACTCCGGCGTCAACAGCAGCTTCATGATCAACAAGGACGCCAAACACCCGGAAGCGATTATTTTGTACTATAACTACTTGCTTGACAACCTGGCTAACCCGCAAGTCGGAAGCCCGTACGAGTACGGCTTCGCCCAAGGCTACGATTGGGATATCGTCGACGGCAAGCCGACAAACGACAAGGACAAGATCAAGGACTTCTTCGACAAGTTCCCTTATATTACGGGGCCGGCGCGCATTCCGGATCTGTACATGAAATCCCTCGTTAAGCTCGCGGACGGCAGCACGCCGGAAACGCCTTACGAGAAGCAGCTCGCCACGTTCCGCAAACCGGAAAACTGGTACGCCGCGAAAGTCGTCATGTCGCAAATCGATATTCGCAAGCAGAACTACTTCACCGGCGCGGCTACGCCGACGATGATCTCGAAATGGAACCTGCTCCGTCAATCCGAGCTGGAGACGTTCAACAAAATCATCTACGGCAAGCTTCCGGTAGACGCGTTCGACGATTTCGTCGCAAGCTGGAAAGCGAACGGCGGCGATCAAGTGACGCAGGAAGTAAACGATTGGTTCAAATCGGTATCGCAGAAGTAAGCCGTTCTGCAAAGACGGTTTTCATCGGAATGAACTGATCGGCATAGGCCGGTTGATGCGCTAGCTTAGCGCTCAGCCGGCTTTTTTGCGATTAGCGGAAAATGACAAATAAGAGCAGGGAAAAGGGAGGATGAGCGAGAAATCTATGAAAACAATTTATAGATTTCTCGCTATTCGTCTTCCGCGAACCGTTATGGCGCTGATGGCGGGTACTGCGCTTGCCGCCGGCTTGATCCTGTTCTTGCTGTTTCGGAAGATAGGCTTGACCGGACGGGGAATCATCTGGGGCGGGATGGGAGCAACAATCGCGTTGGGAGGCGGCTCTTATTTCCTACTGGTCGGCAAATCACAGGAACTAACGCGTTTGTTAGCTGTGCGACGGGGTTACGGATGGGTTCCAGCGATCTGGACGGAGATCGACGCTTTATGGCCTTGGATTGCCGTTGTCGCATTGGTTGCCTGGGCGTTGCATTCCGATCCGAGTCATCCTTATCGAGAAGAATCGGACTCGCGCTTTGTGCCATCGTACTGGCCGGGGCGATAGCAGGCTTCGTTGGCATGCTCTCCTTCATTGGATTGCTTGCCCCTAGAATCGCGAACAAGCTGACCGGTCACGATCCCCGTTTTTCCTTTTCCATATCGGGGCTGCTCGGAGGTTTGCTAGTGCTGCTCGCGGACATTGCTGGCAGAACTTTAGCGCCTTATCCGGGCGAATGGCCCGCCGGTTTGTTCATTGCGATCGTAGGTTTGCCTTATTTCGTCTATTTGCTGATTAGACGGAAATCCGGCTGATCGGCACGCGGTTACCCGCTCGCCGAGCCGTTCTAGGCTTCGGCCGCGCCGAGTTTTCTCGCCTGGTCCAGCCATTTGGCCCGCTGGGCGTCCGTCGAGCCTTTGATCGGGGTGACCTCGGTGATACGCACCGGTTTAATGCCGCAAAATTTCAGGATGTTGCGCTTCATGACGTTGTGGCCGGCGCGCCCGTAGACGAGGCGGTTGTACCAGGACGGGGTGTCCATGGTGACGATCAGGCGCGCGGTTTTGCCTTGAAGCAGCTTATCCCACAACGGAGAATTGTTTCTGTACTTGAAGGCGAAGCCGGGCAGAAAAACGCGGTCGATGAAGCCCTTCAGAATGGCGGGCATGGCGCCCCACCAAGTCGGATAGACGAAGACGAGGTGATCGGCCCAGCGGATCGCTTCCTGGGCTTTGACAAGGGCGGGCTCCAGCTCGGTTCTACGGCGATAGCCGTATTTCAAGTTCGGATTGAACGGGGTTTCACTCAGATCGATCAAGCGCACGTCGGCTCGGGAGCCGATAGCTCCTTCCGCATAAGCTCGTGACAGTGCGGAGCAGAAGCTGTCGGGGTTCGGGTGGCCGGAAATGACGAGAATTTTTTTGCTCATAGCATTGACCTCCATATCGGGAAGAGGAACCGGCTCGGGGTTCCTTTTCCCTGTATTCGTATGTTAGGATATCGGGTAAGCACTGTATTCAGCATAAGACGAATCGCGGAAAACGTCTATGATGCGACGCGCAGAATTGCTGCTGAATTGCGCAAGGAGGTTGGCGGGTGAACGATCAAGGAATGGCTGTGTCGATGGTGTATCCCATAGTGAAGACGCTCGTGCGCAAGGGCTATGATCCGGAGAGGTTCGGCGAGTTCGCGGCGTTCGATCTGGCTCTGCTGCGAGACCCGGAAGCGAGAATTTCCGCTCTGGAGCTTGAGCGGCTCATGAATGCCGCCGCGGCTTATACGGAGGACCGTTATTTCGGTCTGAGCCAAGGGCAAATGACCGATTCGGCCGATATGGGCATTCTTGGTTACGTGATGATGCATTCGGAGACGATTGCGGGCTCTCTGGACGCGTATCGACGCTTCAACGTCATCCTGTGCAGCGGCTTTAATATTGCGCTGGAGGAGGAGGATCAGGACGTCGTACTCCGCCTCTATACCCAGAATCCGGCTGCTCGGATGTCCCGGCATTGCATGGAGGATATGGCCGGCTCGCTGTACCTGCTCATGCGCAGGTTCGCTAATAGGCCCGTTTCCCTGCGCGAGCTGCGATTTTCCCACGATGCTCCCGGGGATATCGCGCCTTATGTGGACTTTTTCGGGATCGAACCGCAATTCGGCTGCGCGGAAACGTGTTTCCGCATCGACAGGGCGGTGCTCGACTACCCGGTTTTATATTCCGACGCCCGTTTGCGGTCGTCGTTCGAAGCAATCGCCTTTGAGACGATGGAAAGATTGATCCGGGGCAAAAAGATGTCGGACAGCGTCTTCCAATGGCTGATGCAGCGTCTGCCCGTCTCCTTTCCCACGCTGAGGCAGACGGCCCTGCATTTCGGGATGAGCGCAAGAACGCTGCAAGCCAAGCTTCAGGAGGAGGGCGCCTCCTTCAACGGACTGGGCGCAAGCGCTCGAATGGAGCTGGCCAAGAGCTATTTGAGCCGCTCAGAGCATTCGGTGTCGGAGATTGCTTATCTGCTGCACTATTCGGAGCCTAGCGCTTTTCAGAACGCTTTCAAGAAGTGGGAGGGGGTTACTCCCGTGCAATTCCGGTCCGGAGCAAAGGAAGGGACGAAATTCACAATTGTGAGTTGACAACGCTCTGCCGGAGTTCTATAATAGCCATTAAATTCAGAACGCAAATGTTACGATTAGAAATAGTAAGAATGACATGACCTTTCAGAGAGCCGTTGGCTGGTGCGAAACGGCAGCGTCGTCCATTCCGAACTCGTCTATGAACAGCTTGCCCGACAACGTAGGGCAGGACGGAATTCCACCGTTACAGGGATAGATGGTGATGGCCATCGAACAAGATTGTTTTCCGCGCGCGGAAAACGAATTAGAGTGGTACCGCGAGTTCAAACTCGTCTCTATAGCAGAGACGGGTTTTTTTTGTTGGCCGGATTCCGGGTCCGTCCAACCTCGCTTGATATAGATCATGAATACCGATTACGGGAGGAACGAACATGAGCAGAAAAATTATTGTGCTCGATACGACTTTGCGCGACGGAGAACAGGTGCCGGGTGCCAAATTGAACGTATATCAGAAGCTGGAAATCGCCAAACAGCTCAAACGGCTGAACGTCGACATCATCGAGGCCGGGTTCCCGGCATCTTCCGAGGGAGACTTCCGCGCCGTGCAGGAAATCGTGCGCAGCGTAGGCGACGCCGTGTCGATTACGGCGCTTGCCCGCGCGGTGAAGAAGGACATCGATGCCGTGCATGAGAGCATCAAGCTGGCGCAAAATCCGCTTATCCATATCGTGCTGGGCACATCGAACATTCACGTGGAGAAGAAGTTCAACCGTTCGAAGGACGCAGTGCTGGAGATGGGCGTCGAAGCGGTGAAATACGCGAAGACGCTGCTGCCGAACGTGCAGTATTCGACGGAGGACGCTTCCCGCTCCGATTTCGAGTATTTGTGGTCGACGATCGAAGCGGTCGTCAAGGCGGGGGCGACGATGATCAACGTTCCCGATACGGTCGGCTTCGCGGTTCCCGAAGAATACGGCGAATTGATCCGCAAGCTGAACGAACGGCTGAAAAATCTGGACGATCGCGTCATTTTGAGCGTTCATTGCCACAATGACCTGGGTATGGCGACGGCGAATACGCTGAGCGCGGTCCGCAACGGCGCCGATAAAGTCGAGGTAACGATTAACGGGCTGGGCGAACGGGCGGGCAACACCTCCCTGGAGGAAGTCGTCATGGCGCTTAAAGTCCGGGAGAGCTTCTACGGCGGTTACACGGATATTCGTACGCAGGAGCTGCTCAAGTCTTCCCGCTTGGTCAGCCATCTGACGGGACTGGACGTTCAGGTCAACAAGGCGATCACCGGCGAGAACGCGTTCGCGCATTCCTCGGGCATTCACCAGGACGGCTTGCTCAAGGATAAGAACGTCTACGAGATCATGTCTCCGGAAGACGTCGGCGCGGACAGCATGGAGATGATTTTGACGGCGCGCTCCGGACGGCACGCTTTCCGGAATGCAGTGGAGAAAATGGGCTTCGAGACGGGGGAGGGCGAGGCGTTCGAGGCGCTGTTCGCGAAGTTTCTGGCGCTGGCCGACGCGAAGAAGGAAGTGTACGATCACGACGTCTTCTACCTGGTGGCTGACCAGAACGATATCGGCAGCGGCGAAACGCAGCTGTATGCCCTCGATTCGTTCCAGGTCGTCAGCAACGACACGTTCCCGACCGCTTCGGTTCAGTTGAAAAAGGGAGCTGAGATTATCAAAGGCAGCGCGGTCGGCGACGGCCCGATCGATGCGCTGTACGGCGTCATCAAGTCGTTGGTCGGCTTGGACGTCGACCTGAACGACTACAAGATCAGCAGCCTGTCCAGAGGCAAAGAGGCGATCGGCCGGGTGAACCTTCGCGTCTCCTGCGGAGGCAAGACGTATACGGGACGGGCGATGGATACCGATATCGTAAAGGCAAGCGCGAACGCCTTCCTGAACGCCATCAACGCCATCCTGCTGGACAACGTCAAAGACGAACCAAGTTGAGCCGGAGAAGAGTCGAGGAATCGGTCCAATGAGAGGGAAGGAAAAAGGTTGCCGGCATTCACGCATCAAGGGGGCGGCACATAACATAGGGAATCAGCCCATGTAGGGAGGAGCTTCCTAATGAATCCGATCTTGATGTCACCGAACTTGAATCTCGCGGCCGATTCCAATACGACGGTCAATTACGTTCTGAATGCCTGCAACTATGTAACGCAAGTGTTCGGCGCGCAGCTTCCCGCCATATCGACCGGCTTGTTCAACGTTCATATGAGTCAGGGAGTCGTCGTTCAGCCGCATTGGCATACGAATGCCGACGAGCTTGTCTTCGTCATTGCCGGAGAGGCGACCGTGTCGGTCTTTAACCCGTTTACGCAGAGGCTAATGACTTATCTGTTGAAGCCGGGGCAGGTATGCCAGCTGCCGAAGGGATGGTTCCACTGGATTGTGGCGATGACGGACAATACGCATCTGTTGACGATCTTCGATCAGCCGACGCCCGACGTCGTCTTCGGCTCGGATTTTATTCGCGCGATTCCGCCGGAAGTGATTCAGCGCGCCTATTGTATTCCGGCGGCGGAATATGCGCGTGTGATTTCTCCGCTGCAATCGTCCGTCATTTTCGGGCCTCCGCCCGAATGCGGGCAAACGCGGATGAGCGGGTAGAGATGAGCCTTGGCCTCCGTCTCGCAACGGGGTCCGAGATTACAAAAAAACCATCCCGCGAACACGAGACGCCCCGACTTCGGTTGGGCGTCTTTTCTATTAAAATTAGGTATAATAGTGGGACATATAAATTGATCCAAACATTGCGCAGAGTAGACCGATGAAATGGAGTAAGGAAATGGTTTTGCTGCGAGTTTTGTGCTTTGAGCAACATTCATATATAAGTCTTATCGTGTAAAGTAGCTCAAAACAACCTGTCTGAAGCCGGTAAAACCATCCCTTTCGGAATGCAATAGGTCTCATGCTCATTGGACCAATTTATATAGGTCACAAAAGCAGACAAGGGGAAGCCATGAACTTTAATATTGAAAAGCTGTTCGATCAGTACGGTTACGAGGTGCTATTCCTTGGATTGCTGCTTGAATTTATCGCCCTGCCTTTTCCGGGGGAGACGACGATGCTGTACGCCGGATATTTGTCGTACACGGGCGTTTTGGACGGATTCAAGGCTTTCTTATGGGCTTTCGCGGGAACGACGATCGGCATGACGATTACTTATTTTATCGGACTAAAGGCGGGAATGCCGTTCGTCGAGCGCTACGGCAAATGGGTGCTGCTCACTCCCGCCAAGCTGGATAAAACGAAAAAATGGTTTAACCGCTATGGCAATTGGCTCGTGTTTATCGGTTACTTCATACCGGGCGTCAGACACGTGACCGGCTATTTCGCCGGCATTATCGGCTCGCCGTTTCGGACGTTCGCGGCGTATGCCTACGGCGGGGCTTTATTCTGGTGCGCTTTGTTCGTCGGAATGGGCCATGTTCTCGGTCCGCAGTGGGAGGGCGTGCTGCATGCGATCGAGCATCATTCGTGGAAGCTGGCGATCGGAGTTGCCGTTACCGCGATTGCTGTCTGGAGCGTGCGAAAGGCCATGGCTGCCAGCCGGAGGAAGAAGCAGGCGGCCGATCAACCTTAAGGAACGCTTCTCGGCCGAAGCTTTTGCTTGATTTTCTCATATTCATTCCGCCCGATTAGTGATATAATTCCCTTCATGTTTTAATGGAAGGAACGGGGCGAATACATCATGAGAAGCGGATTGCTTAACGCAATATTTGCTTATATCATCTGGGGACTGCTCCCTCTATATTGGAAGGAATTCGCGGCAATGCCGGCCGGGGAGATTCTGTCGCACAGAATCATCTGGTCGTTCGTTTTTGTCGCCGGATTAATCTCGCTGCAGATGCGTTGGCGGGAGCTGGCCGAGCTGTTCAAAAATCGCGCAACGCTTCTGCCGCTTATCGCAAGCAGCCTGCTGATTTCGGTAAACTGGCTTGTTTTCATCTGGGCAGTCAATAACGGTCACGTCGTTGAGACAAGCCTTGGGTACTATTTGACGCCGCTCATTAACGTGGCGCTGGCTATCGGATTTCTGCGAGAGAAGCCGTCGGGAGGGCAGTGGCTGGCCATTGCGCTAGCGGGAGCCGGCGTCGTTCTCGTTACAATCGATTATGGCAGCGTGCCTTGGGTGTCGTTGACGCTATCGATCAGCTTCGGTCTCTACGGCCTCGTCAAGAAAAAGGTAAAGGTCGACTCTTCGCTCGGTCTGATGACAGAAACTGCGATCATCGTCCCTGCGGCGTTAATCTATTGGAGCTATCTCGGCGTTTCGCATACGTCAACCGCTTGGACGCTTCCTGGAGGATCGCTCGCGCTGCTGCTGATCTCCGGAGCGGTTACGGCGCTGCCGCTGCTGCTGTTCGCCAATGCGGCGAAAAAGCTGCCGCTGTCGCTGCTCGGCTTTATTCAATATATCGGACCTACGCTGACGCTGATTCTAAGCGTAACCGTATTCGAAGAGACGGTCAGCCACGTAACGATGATCAGCTTTAGTTTGATCTGGGCGGCGCTGATCGTGTATGCGGCGGCATCAATCCGGGAAGCCAGGGCCAATGCGTCGCCGCTTAATGCCCGTGGAGGAGCCTCGAATTGAAGACAAACGCCCTGAAAACAAATTATTGGATGCTTCTGCTCGTCGTATTCGGCGGATTTCTTATTTTCGGATTTTCCGAGAATGTGAAAGGTCCGGCCATTCCGCGCATGCAGGCCGATTTCAGTCTAAATGAAACGCAATTGGGAATGCTTCTGGCGTTCAATTCGCTCGGCTATCTGGTCGCTTGTTCCTTCACCGGAGCGCTGGCAGGAAAAATCGGCATCAAGTGGACAGGAATCCTCTCGTTCGGCTCTATGGCCGTCTCCGGCGTGTTTATGTACGTGGCGGCCAACTATGTGCAGCTGTCGGCGTCTTATTTTCTCATGTATATCGGCAACGGGATGCTGGAAATCGGCCTGGCGATTATGGCGGCTCGCATTTTTACGAAAAACACCGGAGCGATGATGAACCTCGCCCATTTCTTCTACGGTCTCAGCTCCGCGATCGCCCCGATTATCGCCGCATCGATGATGGGCTGGCAGCCGCTGGGCGGAGAGCTGGGCTGGAGGGGAATGTACCTGATTATGCTGTCGCTGTCTCTGCTGCCGATTATTCCGTCTCTGATAGCGAAGTTTCCGCAGGACGGCGAGGAGCACGGCGAGCGCGTCACGATGAAGAGTATCGGAAAGGACCGGGCCGCATGGCTGATCGTGCTCGTCCTGTCGCTGGGAGTCGTCTCGGAGCTGGCAGTCGGCGGCTGGCTCGTCAATTACTTGGAGAAGGCGTACGACTGGTCGACCGGAGCCGCTTCCCGGATGCTGTCGATCTTCTTCGTCTTCTTCATGGCGGCACGACTGCTGCTCGGACCGATTACGGATAAGATCGGCTATACGCTGTCGATCATCCTTATGGCGGCGTTCTCCGGCATATGCAGTCTTGCGGCTATACTGGCCGGCGAACCGGGGGCGATTCTGTTTGCGGTTGCGGGCATTGGCATCGCGCCGATCTATCCTACGGTGATGGCGATTCTCGCCAAACGGTATCCGCGCGGAACCGAGACGGCGATTACGTTCACCGTCACGCTGATGGGGATCGCCTGCGTCATCGGCAATTTGCTGATCGGCGTCATTATCGACGGCTCCCAGAAGCTGTTCGGCGCAGGCAAAGAGGCCAGGGAAAGTCTGACGCTCGGCCTTCAGTTCGGTTACGGCTTTATCGCGCTGCTGGCGCTGCTCTGTTCTGTAAGCTGCATTTATTTATATGTCTATTTGCGCAGAAGGAACGAGCTGGTCTAGCCGGATGCTGCAAAGACACAATCAGGAATGGGAATAGCCTCATATACTATCGGAAGTTTGTCATGCTGTTAACCGATGGATAGGAGGGTATTCCCATTTGCGTAAAAATTGCTTTTTTCGTAAAGCCCGGCTTGGACGCTTTCCTGCAGCCAATTATCGACCATCTTTCTCGAAAGTACGAAACCCGGAAATTCGTCGTTCGACGCGCTGACGATATCGGGCAAGCCATGGAATGGGCGGACGTCTGCTGGTTCGAATGGTGCGACGATCTGATCGTCCGAGGCAGCCGCCTGCCGATTGCATCATACCGGCGCATCGTGTGCAGGCTGCACAGCTACGAAGCGTTCACCGCATACATTCATCAGGTGAATTGGAAAGCGGTCGAATGGTTGATTTTCGACGGAAAACCGATTCAGGAGTTTGTACTGAAACAGCTGCCATTCTTATCAGAGGATCGCACCGTCGTCATTCCGAACGGAGTTATGATGGAGAAATATCCGCTAGTGCAGCGTTCCAAAGGCTTCAACATCGCATACGCCGGATATATCAATTACAAAAAAGGGCCGATGCTTCTTCTGCATGCGTTCAAAGCGGTTCATGACCGTGACCCCAGGTATAAGCTGCATATTGCGGGCAAGTATCAGGATATGCGTTATCGGCTGTATTTCGATCAAATGCTCGAAGAGCTGGGATTGACGGATAGCGTCCGATTCGACGGTTGGCAGTCCGATCTGAACGCTTATCTGCAAGACAAGCATTACATCATTTCGAGCAGTCTTCTGGAGAGCCAGCATATGTCGGTTATGGAAGCGATGTCTGCGGGAATTAAGCCGCTTGTCCACAATTTTTACGGAGCGAAAAAAATATACGACGAGAAATGGGTATGGAGTACGATCGGAGAGCTGGTCGATAAGGTCACCGAGGAAGAATACAATTCCGGAGAATATCGCGCTTTCGTGGAAAATCGTTATTCGTTCGCCGATAACGCGCGCAAGATCGAAGAGCTGTTGGGTTCGCTGATTCTGCCTGCAGTCGAATCGTCCAGTCCCGTCGCCGAAATCGCGCCTAAGATTACGATCGGCATTATTAACTGCAACTATGGCCGGTTTCTGGATGAATGCCTGCAATCGGTCATTAGCCAGACCTATCCGAACAAGGAAATTCTTATCATCGATGACGGATCGACAGACGATTCCCTGGCCAAAATCGCAAGCTATCGCGCGATCGACCCGTCGATTCGGTTAATTGCTCATCCGAAGAACGTCGGGCTGCCGGACGTCGCCATTCGGGAGATTTTTCAAGAAGCTGCCGGCGAATACGCTTTGATTGTGAGCGCAGACGACTATCTTCCGCACGACCGGGTGCTTGAACAGTATATGGACTGCTTCCGCGGCCGCGACGATCTGGAATATGTGTACGGCAACCTTAGACTCGTCGACGAACAGGGCAAATCGATCGGGGAGTGGGCGTATCGCGGCTACACTGCAGAGGAGGCGGTTCGCGCTATTTTCCACAGGATGGGTTCCGGCGTCATTCCGATGGTGGGCCTTTATAAATTGTCTTATTACCGAGATCGGCAGGCCGCATGGGTAGTCGATCCTAAAAAGCCGATTGCCGGCGACGTCTTAAATTGTCTCGTCAATCTGAAGGCAGGGTGGAAAACCCATTGGATGAATAAGCCCGTTCTCTGCTACCGCAAGCATAGAAGCAGCATATCCAACAAGATCGAAAAACGCATCCAATCCCTCGTCATCGTTCTGGAGTATCTCATCAAGAGTTTTCCCGAAGAGGTCTATCTTCCGCGCGCGGATTGGGACAAATTCCAGCCGGAACAGCGAATGGCCTTGAAATGCTTCGAGATCGGACAGATGTACGGCAAAATGACCCGCAGCTACTGCGATAACGGCTGGATCAGATCCTATTCCGCCGAACGGAAGCGGGAGTGCCTTGGACCGTTAACCGAGCGAATGAGGCACTATTTCAATCTAAGCCTTATTAGCGACGACGCCTACAAATCCAGGATAGAGACCATATGCGTCGATGTCGACGATTTAATGAAGAAATGAGTTCATAAACGATCCACCCGAGTCGATGGAGAAGTCAGGTTCAAAATGACAACATGACTCCGTTCAACTACACTCGGGTGGAGAGTCTGGAGGAGATGCTAGTGAGTCAGCTCCTCGGACCTGCGGACATCGATTCCGTATCGAAAGACGAGAGCGGCACACGGACGGGAACGCCCAGACTCGACGACTCGTAGACGGCGAAGGCAACCTCCAAAGATCGGCGGGCTTCCGCGGCCGATACGGCCGATTGTATATCTTCAGCCGCTCCCTGAAGCGCAGCGATAAACTGTCCATACATCTCTGCATGCTCGTTGACCGCGGCGAGAGGAAAGGAAGGGGCGGGAAATTCGTCGGAGTGCCAGCGTTGAACCTCCGTCAGATTGACTCCGCCAATGCGAATCGTTCCTTGATCGCCGACGAGCGTCAGCGACTGCTCCAGGTTGTTCGGCTTGCAGAGCGTCGTCGCCTTGATGCTGCCGACCGCGCCTCCGGCAAACCGTATCGTCGCTAAGGCCGTTTCTTCCGTCTCTTTGGCGGATTCCCCCCTCCCGATCAATCCGTATACCGATTCCGGACGTTCGTCCATCAGCCAAAGAAGCAGGTCGATGAGATGAACGCCTTGATTCAGCAGCATGCCCCCATCCATCTTCCATGTTCCTCTCCATTCGGATGAGGCGTAATAGTCCCGAGAACGATTCAGAAGGATCGAAACGGAACCCATTCGCAGTTTTCCAAGCGCTCCTTGGCCGATCCAACTCTTGGCAAGTTGCAAAAGCGGGCGATAGCGAAGCTGATGACAGACTTGCACGCGCAGTCCGCATACCGAGGCGAGCTCGGCAATGGCGTCGGCGTCCTTCAAGGACAGGGCGATCGGCTTTTCCAGAAGCACGTGTTTTCCGTCTCGCAGCGATTCCGTTGCCCACCTGGCGTGCATAAAGGAGGGGGCGGCAATGACGACGGCGTCTATTCGGGAATCTTGCACAAGGCGACTCGGATCCGTATAGACGGCGACGGACGATTCCGATATGGAGCGGGCTAGGGCATATTTCCGGGCGAGAGCAGCCATTCTTGCCGGAACGGGATCGGCTAGCGCGACTAGTTCGGCATCCCTGCTGGCAATGATGGATTCCGCGTGTTTGGTTGCGATGCTTCCACAGCCGATCAGACCGAAACGAATCATTTCGCCCCCCCTTTCTCCGTGAAGTCTTGAAGAACGGCAATGACAAGCTCCTGCTCCCGATCCGTCAGCAAAGGACCCATCGGCAGAGCCAAAGCCTCCCTGGAAAGCCTCTCCGCCACGGGAAAATCACCGACGGCGTACCCGAGAGAAGTATAGGCCTGCTGCAGGTGCAGGGGGCGAGGATAGTACACGCCGCTTTGAACATTGTTTTTCGACAGGGCTTCGCGAATAGAATCGCGTTTTGGACTCGTTATGCAGTACAGATTGTAAGCATGAAGTCTTCCCTCTTCCGTTGCGGGAACCTCTAACAGAGGTTTCAGCGGTCGAAGCTGTTCATCGTACGTTTTCGCGATTGCGCGTCTTCTCTTCATCCAAGCTTCGACCTTGTTTAGCAGGACGAGCAAAATGGCGGCATGAAGCTCATCCAGCCGACTGTTATAGCCGATTGCGTCGTGATAATACCGATCGGCGCTTCCGTGCTGACGAAGCCTTCTGAGCCGACCGGCCAATTCGGCATCCGACGTGACGACGATGCCGCCGTCTCCGAGCGTGCCCAAATTTTTGCTAGGGAAGAAGGAAAAGCATCCCGCATGGCCGATCGAGCCGATCGACTTCCCTCTGTAGCTCGCGCCGAAGGCCTGACAAGCGTCTTCGACGACAAAAAGCCCTCGGCGGTCCGCAATGGATCGAATATCGTCAAGGGCGGCGGGCTGTCCGAACAGGTGAACAGGCAGAATCGCTTTCGTCCGGGTGGTTACGGCCGCTTCGATTCGTTCCGGATCGAGATTCCATGAACGATCGATATCGACGAATACAGGAGTCGCGCCGAGTCTGGAGACAGCCTCCGCAGTGGCGAAGAAAGAATAAGGTGTCGTTATGACCTCGTCACCCGGACCGATGCCGCATGCATCGAGGGTGAGTACGAGCGCATCGGTTCCATTCGCGACCGCGACGGCGTGCTTCGCTCCGGTCAGCTCGGAGAATCGGCTTTCCAGCTTTTTCACCTTCGGGCCCAAAATATATTGTCCTTGTTCGATCGTGTCGGAAATTTCGGCAAGAATGTCGTCTTTAAGCAAGCGAAACTGCCGAGAGATCGGCATTAATTCAATCATCTGTTCACGCTCCTTGCTTTTGATTGATCGTACAAGGTATGCATCACGTATTCCTCCTGCTTCCGCGACCACACTAGCAACCGGAGGTGGACTTGCATAAACCATGTAGATGACGCTTAGTCAAATACGCTTCTATTGTGTCGAAAGAGAAGGAGGAATGAGAATGATGATTGATCCGTCCGTATCTCTGGGAGCCAATGTGACCATCGGTCGAAATTCCGTCATCGAAGCCGGCGTGACGATCGGGGACAACGTTGCAATCGGGTACGGCACGATCGTTAGAGCCGGTACGACGATCGGAAACGGGGTGAGCGTCGGGGATCTAACCGTGCTTGGCAAAAGGCCGACGGGAAACAAGAAAAAGGCTTTGAAGCCGCCCTCCCGGCTTCCGCCGCTAGTCGTCGGAGACGGAGCGTCTATCGGCAGCAATAGCGTAATTTATCTCGGCGTATCGCTCGGCGAAGACGTGCTTGTCGGAGATTTGGCCAGCATTCGCGAGTTCGTCACGATCGGCGAAAGCACCATTGTCGGCAGGAATGCCGTCGTCGAGCCGCATACGGTGATCGGAAGGTTCGTCACAATTCAAACGTCGTGTTACATTACGAGCAATATGCTGATCGAAGACGATGTCTTCATCGGCCCTTGCTGTTCGACCTCCAACGACAAATACATGGGAAGCGGCGGAGAGGCTCATCAGGGACCGATTATCCGGAGGGGCGCCAAAATCGGCAACAATGCGACCCTGCTTCCGGGAATCCTCATTGGCGAGCGTGCCGTCATCGGGGCAGGCGCGGTAATTACCCGAGATGTCCCGCCTGGAGTCACGTATGTCGGCAACCCGGGCAGACCCATCGAGGACAGGAAGGTGACAGAATGACCAGCATGCAGAGCGGAGGCGACTCGAAACCCGATCCGCGCCGCGTCCAAATTGTCGGACTCGGTTATGTAGGCTTGCCGCTAGCCGTATTATTCGCGGAACAGGGATTTACTGTTGCGGGCGTGGATGTGGACGAGAGGAAAATCGGATTTCTGAAGCAAGGAAAGAGTTATGTCAAGGATTTGACGGATGAAGCGCTGCAGAACGCGCTGACTTCGGGAAGCTTCGTGCCGACCAGCCGATTTGACGATTCCGCCCGGGCGGGAACGATTATTTTGTGCGTACCGACGCCGCTATCGGATCGATCAACACCGGACATGAGCTATCTTCATGCAGCAGTTACCGAAACCGGCAAGCGGCTTTGTCCGGGACAGCTCATCGTTCTGGAAAGCTCGACTTATCCCGGTACGACCTCGGAAGAAATGGTTCCTATTTTGGAACGGGAGAGCGGCCTTAAGGCGGGGATCGACTTTAATGTCGGGTACTCTCCCGAGCGAATCGATCCCGGGAACACGAAGTTCAGCGTGAAGGACATTCCTAAGGTTGTCAGCGGACTGACGCCCGCTTGCCTGCGAAGGACGGAGTCTCTATACGCCCAAGCGTTCGGACAAACCGTGAGAGTATCTTCTCCCGAGGTTGCAGAGATGACGAAGCTGTTGGAAAACACGTATCGGTTAATCAATATCTCGTTCATGAACGAAATGGCGATGCTGTGCGATGAGATGGGAATCGATCTGTGGGAAGCGATCGACGCAGCGAAGACGAAGTCGTTCGGCTATGCGGCGTTCTACCCCGGTCCGGGCGTCGGGGGGCATTGCATCCCTGTCGATCCTCTCTATCTTCAATGGCGGGCAAGACAATTTGGAAGGAAAAGCGCTTTTATCGAGTTGGCGGAGCGGCAAAATCGCACTATGGCGGAGTATTTGATGAGGAAGACCCACGGCATGTTAAAGGACGGACTTCGCCATGCGTTGATTTACGGCGTGGCGTACAAGAAGGATGTCGGAGACGTTCGCGAATCGGCTGCGGTCCAACTTATCGAACGACTGATGGAGGAAGGGATTCATTTCGCCTATCACGATCCGATCGTGCCATTCATCCGCATTCGCAACAGGGAGATTAGCAGCTCCGAGTTGTCGGACGATCTGCTGAGGGAGGCGGACTGTATCTTTATCATGGCGGATCATACGGGAATGCCGGTTCAGCGGATTGTTTCCAATGCCCGTTTTATCGTAGATACGAGAAATGCGACTTCCGGTATAAAAGGGGGGCACATTTACCGTTTCGGAAGCGGGAATATCGGGCTTGGCCAAAAAAATCCGCTCGCGTAAGAGGCAAATACTAGAACGGGCAAGCCTCGGTTTCAATAAGATGTAGTAGATTTCGCGACAGGTTCCGGCACTCCCCCCCCCAATTGGCAAAGTCTTGGAGGGGTGAGGCTTTTTCGCTTGCGCGAAATCGAGTAGGCGGCAAAAGGTGGTGAGATTCTATTGTCTATTGAAAACCGCATCGTCAATGGAGGATTCGAGTCGGGGACACTGGCTCCGTGGACAGGAGTCAATGCTACCGTCACTAATACGAGAAGCCATTCGGGATTCTATAGCGCCCAACTGACAGGCGGGGCAACACTGTCGCAAATCTATCAGTTTTTTCCGGTAGCACCAGGTGAAAGTTTTGAACTGTTCATCTCTTTTTCAAGAACGTCGGGAACGATCGGCGTCATAGCGACTGTTGGATTAAACTATTATGACAACGCGCTAAATTTTCTCGGAACCGGAGTACTCGCTTACGTTCCGTTCGCCATTACGAGTCTGACCGGAAGCGACTGGGTGGAGTTCTACCAGACGGCAGCGCCGGTTCCGCCGGGCGCTACTCAAGGTCTTCTCGTTATCGAAACATTTCCGATCGCGGGAACGGCCGACTTATTCGTAGACGACGTTGAGGTATTGGCGATTACAGGAGGCCCGACGGGCGCGACAGGCCCAACCGGAGCAACCGGTCCGACAGGCGCAACTGGCGCAACAGGTGCAACTGGTCCGACGGGTGCAACTGGCCCAACAGGCCCAACAGGAGCTACAGGCCCAACTGGCCCAACGGGTGTGACAGGTCCAACGGGAGCAACTGGTCCAACAGGCCCGACAGGAGCAACAGGTCCAACGGGAGCGACAGGCCCAACAGGAGCAACAGGCCCAACCGGTCCGACGGGTGTGACAGGTCCGACAGGTGCGACTGGTCCAACGGGAGCCACCGGTCCAACAGGAGAAACTGGTCCAACAGGCCCAACGGGAGCAACAGGCCCAACAGGAGCAACGGGTGCAACAGGTGCGACAGGTCCAACCGGAGCAACAGGCCCAACCGGTCCGACGGGTGTGACAGGTCCGACAGGTGCGACTGGTCCAACGGGAGCCACCGGCCCAACGGGAGCGACAGGCCCAACGGGTCCAACGGGCGTAACAGGTCCGACAGGTGCGACTGGTCCAACGGGAGCGACAGGTCCGACGGGTGCAACTGGC